>MDTB01096257.1_pt1 | contig 18996 bp, 16 predicted proteins | sample 811161 | NCBI WGS metagenome assembly MDTB01 (sample SAMN05326650, study PRJNA326480) | marine metagenome | isolation source: seawater | place: Mediterranean Sea | collected 2009
CTTGGACACCCTCTCGCTGCAACCGGAACTCGACTAACGCTGACCCTCGCTCATGAATTGAAACGATGTGGCGGAAAATACGGCATTGCAACAGCATGCATTGGTGGCGGTCAAGGCATTGCTATTGTTATCGAGGCAATCTGATTTGCATGACACTCCTCAATTTGTGGTCGCTTGGTCACTTCGTTCAATGGTCCATTCTGGGACGATTTTTTCTTCAAAATTGGTACGTTTTCTGTGCTTTATCCATAGGATGGGAGTTGCTCGAACTCGTCCTTCCGTATGAATTCGCAAAGGAAACTTGGGATAACAAGATTTCAGATGTCTTTGTAAACATCATTGGGTTCTGGCTTGGAAACAGAGTGCGTTACGATTCACTTGAACCAATGAACTGACCCTTGTGGAACGCACGGGGTAGAAGGGTGAGAGCAGGTATGCCAACAATCAGATGCAGAATATTGAGCATGATTGCCGCTTCGGTTGTTCCAGAGCCGAATGAGTATGTTCCGTAAGAAATGAGGAACAATACGCCACTTATCCTCCACCACTTGTCTGGATTGCTCGTCACCATCTTCAGTGAAGTATGCCAAACAGCAGTCATTGCACAAAATGAAACGGTGGCTACAAAACTTGCTACAGTGAACAGCATAGGAGGGAACATGATATCTGATTGACGCTCCCAAGGAGCCCAAGGTGTATCCATGCCAATACCAATCGTCATGATTCCCGTCCCAATTGTGGCCAAGACGCCGATCAAGAGCAACGTCTTCATCGAGGCTTTAATTGCCATAAGATGAGCATTAATCATGAATATCAATATTATGTCTTAGTACATAGGCACATGTTTTTCTTACCAAAGGTAGGCATATCTCACATGCTAGTGAACGAAACTCATTGATTGACGAACCCTATATATTCGCATTAAAATCAATTTGGAATTGTATTTAATCCTCGGAGTCCAAGCAAATATCATGCGTTATACATTGACCCGTTGGTTTCTCTCTCTACCAGGCAGTTGGTTGCTTCGAATGTCCGGCCAACCGCAAATGACTGCATCCGGCGGTAGGGTATTCGACCCCGCTGGGCAGTTTGTGGTCGTCAATGCCCTAAAACAGGGTATTTTCGCACTTGATGACACCAAATCTGCTGCAGAGCTGCGGGCAATTTGGAAGAACCAAATGAAGCCCTTTGAAAAGCGGCCCCTCCGAGGAATCCATCGCCAAGATAGAACCATCAACGTGGAAGGGGGCTCGATTACTGTCGCAGAATTTCGGCCCAAGGCCGTTCAGCCGGGCGGCCCCGCAGTTGTCTATTTTCACGGAGGAGGGTACTCATCGATGGGTATTGATTCCTGTCGTAGTCTGTGTGAATATTTTGCCAAGGAACTCAACGCTAAGGTATACGCTGTGGGTTACCGCCTTGCTCCGGAGTATCCGTATCCTACTCAACTCAACGACGCAAATATGGCCCTTGATTGGGTTCGAGCCAATGCTTCAGAGTTAGAAATTGATACTGAGCGGATTTCAGTGGCTGGTGACAGCGCAGGTGGGAACCTGACCGCAGTACTTTGTCTGAAGCGACGAGACAATGGAGAATGGTTGCCAAAGGCTCAACTCATGGTCTACCCATTCATTGACTACACCTTTTCTCACCCATCCATTGAGGAATTGGGAGATGGTCACATCATCACCAAAACCCATCTTGAGTGGTTCAAATCCAATCTTCTACAGGACGAGTCGCTTGAAAAAGATCCTTACGTATCGCCTTTGTTCGCACCCAACCTGTCAGGATTGCCACCTGCGATTGTCATCACGGCTGGCTTTGATCTTTTGCGTGACGAAGCCAAAGCATATGCTGACCGGCTATCGGCGGATGGGGTTGTGACTCAATACAAGGAATTCATGACCGAGGGCCATGGCTTCATGTATGCTGATACGACAGCTTCCGTTCGCGCTGCCAACGCGTCCATTGTTGCAATGTTTAAGCCGCTGCTCTGAACGATTTGAGTCGTAGATACGAATCAAAAATATTTCAGTTGTTCATATCGAAACTATACCAAAAAATCAATTAAATACAGTCCTTGACAAAACACATGTCATCTTACGTGTGGGGCGCAGGTGATTTCTACAAAGATGCATTTAGTTCTGAGGCATTTTTTGGTTTCCGAATACTCATTGCGTGGGCGTCTATTCTAATTCTGCTGTGGTGTCTGGGTCTTAGTGCTCTTATTTGGCGGGCTAGGAAGAAGGGTTACGAGAACAATTTTATGTCGGTTCTTTTGGTATGTGAGGGCATTAAAGCGACCTTTTTGTTGTCATCAGGTATTTTGTATATACGGAAATATGAGGCACTCCAGGATGTGCTTTGGATCTGGACAATTGATGTATTTTTCACAGCACACGTTATTTCCATACTCATGTATTTTTGTATACCCATTTATTATCGTCTGAAACGACTTAGCTTCTTGCATAGAGACAGTTTCAAGAAACACGCATGGTACCTTACGGTAATTCTTGGAATTGTGTTTTGGTTGCTCATTCGGACCACCCCTGCATTCGACATCAGTGATGCAAGTTGGATTACCTGTCAAGAGGGCGATCCACAAGCTGAACTGCATACTTGGTTTGGTGAAGAGCAAGAATGGATGCGTGATGTTGTGGATGAAGTTGGTCCATGTACGCAAGACTTTGAAACTACAATCGTAACCCAACCAGACGGAGCGTGGGCAATTGTTGTATTGTCCCCTCTCGCCTCTTTGATGGCATTGTTGTTGATACGCTCATCGATACGATCGCATTTGGAAGGTGAAAATCCGGACATAAGCAGCAGCCTCACATCCCGTTCGTTGTACATTGGTTTCCTCGGTAAAGTCATCTCATTCTTCTTGTATGTTGTATTGTTGACCATCCTCACAATAATGCACGGTGAGCAAGTCACCTTCATCAACGAAACAATTTGGAGATATGGAGAGTCAAGTTCTTTTGACCGTTTCAAACTGTTCTTGTGGATTTTCAGTTTCGTGATTACCCCGATAGGTATTGCATTTGAATGCATGATGTTCGTCCACGCCACTCTCAAAGACACCGTATTTGGTATCGACAACAACCTGAGAAAAACATTCAGAACTGCAGTATTTACTGGTATTGGTCTGGTTGCGTTTATTATTGGTAGTGAGGCAATGGAGAGCATTGTTGGTTATGGAATGGCCGGCGGTGTCCTTGTCGGTCTCACGTTACTGATGATTCGAAAACCAATCCTTTCTGTCATTGACACGATTTCTGGTCGATTCATTCCTTCCAGCCATACTCCGGAAGAGGCAGCTTATTTGGATGCGTACGCAACGGCAATGGAAGACATGATCATCACCCCCGAGGAAAGAAAATTACTCAACACGATTGCATCGACGTATGGTCTCAGTGACAAGATTGTGAAACAGTTAGAAACTGAATATGATACTGAATTGGGTGAGGATTGATTGAGTCTCTTCACAAGAGAGCAAAGAGATGTCCTAGACGGTAGCATCTCTAGGATTCGCAATAAAAACAGATTTATATTGAAACTTTGAGTGCTTAATATGCTCGATGAGGACTTTATCCATGCTCAAAAAAGGGTGGAGGATTCCTACCAGCGCATGGACAACGAGACCATTAGAAAGGTCTACGCTTATTACAAGCAGGCTACCGAGGGTGACATTTCGGGGAAAAGACCCAGTGTTCTCCGAATCAGGGATAGAATAAAATTTGATGCTTGGTCTTCCATCTCGGGAATGAGCAAGGATGAAGCAAAGGTCGCCTACATCGACCTGGTAAATCGACTGGAATTGAATGCATTTGAGGTATCTTGTGACATGAGGGAACAGCAGGCGATCTCAGAGCAATCCAGTGAAAGATAACTACCGGTAATGACTCACAAATTCGAAGCATTGGATGACTGATTTGAGATTTGTTTGGTTAAGCCATTCAAATAATACAATGACATAATAACTATTTAACATAAAATTCTGCAATAGACATGGGTCATGTCGGCGACATCGTACCATACTACCTGCGACAGATTGGTGACATCAACCTCTTCAACGGGCAAACGGTCGGACTCAGCATCGTTCACGCTGGGCTTTCTCTTGTGACATGTTTGATTCTCCTCGCTCTTGCATCGTTAACGATTCGAGCGCGACCGGAGCGACCAGAAAACCGATTCATGTTTGTGCTACTGGTCGCAGAGGCGTATCGAGTTATGGTCGCCTGGTACAACATCTATCCGTTCGAAGGGAGCCCTGAATTTATCGAATTTGTCCAATATTTCCGCATTGGTTGGTACATCTGCGGATTGACATGTGTCATGATGTACGTCTGCACGGTTTCGTTTTACCCAATAAAGGGACTGGAATTCATGACAAAACCAATTATCAAAAACAATCTCTGGTGGGCTATTCCTTCGATAGCGACACTGGTATTTACTTCCTTGATTCTTCTCTCACCAAATGGAACCGTTGATGTCATTGGCGGTGCATACCACGTGTACTGTGCAGAAGGAACGGTATCGCAGCCCGCTGAAATCATCAGTTCAAATGGCTCTCCAGATTTGGTCGGTGTTTGTGAGGATTATGCGCCATACGTTTACATGGTTCCAGGCAATTCCACCGCTGGGCAACTTCTGTTGGTTCTACCGGTGTTCTCAGCGTTCTTCGCCATGATTTTTATGCGTAAATCGTGGAAATCTCTGGCCCAAGATCCTGAGACGGAGAATCAGGCCATTGAGGCTCGATCACTCTTCATTGGTTTTGCAGGAAAGGCCATTATCAAAGGTGCGATGACGGTAGGAATCATATCCATGGTAATCATCTTCGGGGATTGGAATTTAGCCGATGTTGGAACCGTTAAGCAAGAATACGGTGAACAAGCATTGACGATTTATGTTTTCATTCTCTATGGATTCCTTTTCAGTATTCTTCTCACAGGCATGCTGGAAGGCTTTATGTTCACGTATGGCATATTGAAGAATGAAATCCTTGGCATTGATGAAACGTTGCGAAAAACATTCAGCACCGCAATATTCGCCACCCTTGGTGGCGTTTCCCTTCTCGTCGCTTCCGAGATAATGGAAGAAATTCTTGGAGGAGGCGGACTCATCGGAGCGGTGGTTGTAGGTCTACCACTTATCGTCCTGAGAAAACCAATTTTTGCAGCCATCAATAGTTTCTCGACGGTTTTGATGCCTGAAGCGTTTACAAAAGCAGAATTATCGTACATTGAGGCCTACGAAATAGCCATGGAGGATAGGATAATCACTGACGAAGAACGGAAATTCCTCAAGCTATCTGCCAAAACACTTGGACTGGACCAAGATAGGATCGATTACATTGAATCCTGGTATAGTTCAAATCTTGAGGATGAAGAAGAGTAGACCCCCTTCCTTGACCTTTCTCTGTCCATGTGGATAATTTTTAATCGGTTCTCAAAGGAATTTTGAGTCGTAATGCACTTCCAACTTTCTTGGAATTATTTCTTTTTCAATGAGCGCTCGTATGGCTGCAGCCTCCATGCGAGCACCTCGAATTGTGGTTACGAAAGGAATGTTCAATTCAACAGCAAGTCGTCGCATCATGTTTCCATCGCGAACCGCACCACCTGAGATTGTTGGAACATTGACAATGAAGGAAATATCGCCCCTTCGCATGAGGTCGAGTGCATCAGGGTGTTTCCTCTCATTGATTCTGTAGGCAGTTGTAACTTCGACATTTGAACTGCGAAGAACATCAGCGGTCCCTGGTGTGGCATAGAGTGTGAATCCAAGGTCAAACAATTCTTCTGCAACTGGAACAAGGGCTTCTTTGTCTTCATTGCGTACTGTGAGGTACACTCCACCAGCACTCGCAACAGGGACTTCGGTCGCAAGCCTTGCCTTGAGATAGGCAATGTCGGCTGAGGTGTCAGACCCATAGACTTCACCAGTCGATTTCATTTCAGGACCTGGTGCAGGATCCAATCCTCTGAGTTTGATGAACGGGAAGACAGGTGCCTTTACACAGATTTGGCCTGACGTACGTTTTGGAATTGTTTGTTTCGACAGTGGAATTCCAATGGTTACGTTTGCAGCAATCTTTGCGAGTGGTAATCCAGAAGATTTTGCTACGAACGGTACTGTTCGAGATGAACGGGGGTTGACTTCAAGGACATACAAGTCATCACCTTGAATTGCAAATTGGATGTTGAAGCAGCCTTTTATTTTCAGACCGAGCCCTATGATTTTTGTCTGCTCTGCAACCTTAGTAAGCATATCTTCACTAATATTCTGTGCGGGAATGAAGCACGTTGAGTCTCCAGAGTGGATACCTGCTTCCTCAAGGTGTTCCATGATTGCTCCAACCAACACGTCCTCCCCATCGCTCGCAGCATCAACATCCAATTCTGTTGCATGTCCCAAATACTCATCGACCAAGAGTGGTTTATCTGGAGCAAGATACGCTTCTTTTAGGTAGGCTTCCAACTGGGCCTCATTCGAGAGAATTTCCATTCCGCGCCCGCCAAGAACATAGGATGGACGTATCAAAACAGGGAACCCAATGTGATCGACCGCTTTACGAATATCATCGGCTGAGGTACCTGTTGATCCATTCGGCATACGCAATCCGTTTTTCTTTGCGAATGCTTCGAATCGCTCACGATCACTCGCTTCATCAATCCCATCCACACTTGTTCCAAGAATTTGCACTTCTGCTCCTTTGCCTGCGAGGTGTTTCAGACGTTGTTCAATTGGCTGAGCTAAATTGATTGCAGTTTGTCCACCGAATTGCAAAAGGATTCCATGTGCTTTTTCTCTAAGGAGAATTTCTGAAACACATTCAGATGTGAGTGGATCGAAGTACAACCGATCGGATGTATCGAAGTCCGTAGAGACAGTCTCAGGATTGTTGTTGATGAGAACAGCATCCATGCCAGCAGAGCGAATGGCCATTACTGCGTGAACACATCCATAATCGAATTCAATACCCTGTCCGATTCGTATGGGTCCTGAACCAATGGCAACCATGCGCTGCTTGTTTCGCTTCGCTAGGTCTGGTACATGATCGATGCCATCGTCCTGGTATGGTTCGTAAGTCGAATAGTAGTACGGTGTTTTTGCTGCAAATTCAGCAGCACAGGAATCAACCATTCTGTATCGTGGGTGAACGTTCAACTCATGGCGTCGAAGCATTACATTCTCTTCGTTGCAATGATCAGGCAATGCTTTCCAGCCAGTGGGTTTGAAACCATTGAGCGCGTCTGCAATGTGAGCATCACTGAATCCATGTGACTTGTATCGAATGATTGTGTTGTAATCCATGGAGGAAGGTTGTATGTTCATATCTACAAGGTCAGATTCCATTTGAGCAATGTGCTCAAAGCGTTGTAAGAACCAGCGTGTAATTCTTGTAATCTCGTGAACTTTTTCTATGCTCCATCCTCTCCGGAATGCTTCCAAGAGGGCGCCCAAACGGCGGTCAGTTGCAATTCGAAGCCAATCCACAAGTACACTATCTGGGAGTTGTTCATGTGCTCGTTCAGCCATGCCCTCTCCTTCGGATTCATCTGCCCTTGTCAACGGACGGGGGTAAGGACATCCTTGTTCCAAGGATGCCCATGCCTTGAGGAACGCTTCCTCGAAATTTCGACCAATTGCCATTACTTCACCGGTCGATTTCATCGAGGTTCCAAGGGTTCTGTCAGCGGTTCGGAATTTATCAAATGGCCATCTGGGTATCTTGACAACAACATAGTCAAGGGTCGGTTCGAATGCTGCTGTGGTTCCCTCTCCAGTGATGGGATTTGGTAACTCATCGAGTGTGTATCCTACTGCAATTTTTGCAGCCATGCGAGCAATAGGATATCCGGTTGCTTTTGAAGCAAGGGCTGACGATCGACTTACACGTGGGTTGACCTCGATGACACGTATCTCTCCAGTGAATTGATTGAATGCGAATTGCACGTTGCAACCACCTTTGATGTTTAATTCACGAATCAATGCGAGAGCTTTGTCTCGAAGTTCCTGGTGGTCAGCATCGGAAAACGATTGAAGCGGGGCTACAACAACGGATTCTCCCGTATGTACGCCCATTGGGTCGATGTTTTCCATCGTACAGACAATGGTTGCATTGTCCGCAGTATCTCGCATGACTTCATATTCCAATTCTTGCCATCCGAGAATCGATTCTTCGATAAGGACTTGATTGATTCTTGAGTTTCGAAGGCCAAGAGTTGCAATCTCAACGAGTTGACCCATGTCAAATGCCGTTCCACCACCAAGGCCGCCGAGTGTAAAAGCCGGACGGATAAGTATTGGCCACGATCCAAGTTCTTCTGCAGCCTTGATCACTTCCTCCATGGAATTGCAAGCAATTGCCTGAGAAATTGGTAAGTCAATTGACTCACATACTTGGTTGAACAATTCCCGGTCTTCGGCTTTGTCGATTGCATCAAGGTCTGAACCAATCAATTCGACACCGAGGCGTTCTAACGTACCATCATGAGACAATTCACTCGCAATGTTGAGTGCAGTTTGGCCACCCATTCCGGCGAGGAGAGCATCGGGCTTCTCAATTTCGAGGATTTTTCGAACGGTGTCGGGCAAGAGTGGTTCAATGTAGACACGGTCTGCCATCTCGGGGTCGTTTTGGATTGTTGCCGGGTTTGAATTAACGAGAATAACTTCGTAACCGTCTTCACGCAGAGCCCGAACGGCTTGAGAGCCCGAAAAATCGAATTCAGCGGCTTGACCAATCTTTATCGGCCCAGAGCCAAGAACTAGAATGGTGCTCAAGTCATCTCTTCTTGGCATCAAACATCACCTCGACGGTGACTGTCTACAAGTTCCCTGAATCGATTGAACAATGGTTCTGCATCATGTGGTCCAGGACATGCTTCAGGATGGAATTGAACTGTAAAGCAAGGACGATTAAGGACATCGAGTCCTTCCACAGTTTTGTCGTTCGCATTGATGTAACGCACTTCGACGTCATAACCGTGTAAGTTTTCGCTTTCTGGTGAAGTTGCTCCGCTAGGATGTGCTGCGAGCATACCATTTTGTGGATCGGCCACCGCGAAACCGTGATTTTGGGATGTAATCCAAACGCGTTTTGTTTTCAAATCGACAACGGGCTGGTTCGCTCCACGATGCCCATATCGCATTTTGTAGGTTTTGAGACCTGATGCAAGCCCCATGAGCTGATGGCCAAGGCAAATTCCCATGACGGGGAGACCTGATGCCACTGCCTTTGCCAATGTGTGGCGCGCTGTGGTCGCTTTCCCGGGATGAGCTGGGTCTCCAGGTCCATTGGAGCAAAAAAGAGCCTCTATCGCATAGCCTTGCAGCGTATCGAATTCAATGTCAGGTGGGCACCAAACCACTTCGAATCGTTGACAAAGATTTCGTAGGATGTTGTACTTTACCCCGCAATCCAACGCACCTATACGTGGGAGCGGTTGTCCCAAATCATCCGTAGCACCTGGATTCAGGACGATGGGCTCATCGATGGACACAAGGTCGACCAAATCGTCAAGCTCGGGTGAGGTCATCACCTCCAACCGCTTCAGCATCTCTTGCTCTCTCTCCTTCGGACCAAAGATGCAGAGGACTGTACCCAACTCTCGTACGCGTTTTGTAATCGCCCGAGTGTCAATGTTCTCAATTCCCGGTACGCCGTGTGCTTGCAAGAGTTCGGAGACGGTTCCAATGGAATCACGATGGTCAGGGTCTTGCATTGCATGACGGACAACCACGCCTTTGGGCCAAACGGCTTTTGATTCTGATTTTCCTCCATGGATACCATAATTTCCAATCAGGGGATAGGTGAACGTAAGAATCTGCCCTGCCCATGAAGGATCTGTGAGTGATTCTTGGTATCCCATCATTCCAGTGGTAAAAACAAGTTCACCTTCCCCAAACCCTTCAGCACCGAAAAGAGTGCCTTCAAAACGACCACCATCTGCGAGCAGGAGGATTCCTTCACCACTCGCTCGTTGCGGTAGACTTGACTTATGAAACAGAGCGTCTGCGGCATCTGGAAATTCAGGTGCTTTTGAGACACCGTGATTGTGTCGACCCGGGGCGAATCCGGAAGGGCTGCTACCGACCATCGACATCAGAGGTATTCCATGTAGGCCATCCATAATGATTGGGGATGGTTTTCGATGGAACCATGGTCTTCATTTGGTGTCAGTAACGTCTTTTCCAGTGTTGCTTGGATTGATAATCAATTCTCCGCCATCCAGTATTCTTTCAGCTGAGCCAGACCCATACCAACCATCCAAGAACAATGCAAGGGCAGCAACCTCAGAATGCGGTTGATTGCCAACTGCGAGGTTGTACTGCGAGATTTGAAAGACTTCAGAAGGCACCTTGGCCCCACCGACAACAACGACCAGCGGGCGGTCTCTACGAATGGTAGGTGTAACACTCCGATAGGATGCACCGTACATCGTCAAATGAACTGCAATTCCGGGAGGGTTCCCATCAATACCATCACCAACAAATTTTCTCAACCAAGCCATTGGACTCTTCACATGTTCGACAACCATATCGCCTCCAAAGCGTTGATTGACAGATTCAATGTTTTCTGCTAGACGTTCATCGTCATCACCTGAAAAAAGAAAACGATTAGCACCAAGTGCTCTGGCAACCAAAGCGAGGTGAGTGGTAATTCGGGGGTCCCGACCGAGACGATATCCAAGTCGAAGGATAATGACATCATGGCCGGCCATAACTACGCCTCGAGGGTTGTATTGATGAATTGAGAGGTATCATTCCATGGTAGCATTTTCATCGTGCTCACCTGGAGGTGTAAGCACGATGTCTTCGTTTGCTTCGAGAAAACGACGCAACCACAACAGGAGGTATGCATCAACGATGAGATGACCTCCGAAAACGGTACCTGCTCCAACCAACGCAAGACGAGCACTGCGCCATAGGCCCGTGTTAACTTCGATTGAATCGGACATGAACGCGGTGACAATTGGTTCACCTACATACAAGAGAACCATGATGATCATGACTCCTGAAATAAGGGATGGAACAAGTGAACCCATCTCTCGGCCAAAGTCACCAAATGCAGAATGAAGGAACGACAGCGCCATTACCGCAAGTGCAACCTGGTTGAAGTTCAATGCAAAGAATTTGGAAACTCCGACTCCAAGGTCATCCGAAGACGAATTGCTGATTAGAAGCCACCAGAAGAGCAAAGACACCGTGACAATGCCTGCTCCAAGTTTCGCTCTGCTGGAAAGCATGTTGAAAATCGCAGGTTTATCGTAAATATCGAGGCGAAGCGCTACTCGCTCAGCAAGTTCAAGCGACGCTTCACTGACTCCTAACTCCGTCGTCGATGGGCTCGAACCACTGGTTGAATGGTTGCCTTCAATCTCCGACATGCAAAACCCTTGGGTATGAGGCCTTATCAATCCATCCTTACTGCAACTGGTCATGGCTGACGCATTGGCACCTTTTTCGTTCCGCCGTCGCGCAGGGCCTCCAGGTCTTATGGGCATCCTCAACGTCACGCCCGATTCCTTTCACGGGGCTTCTCGTAAAACCAGTCACTCAGACGCAATGAGCACCGGCCTTGGAATGATTAGGGAAGGGGCTTCAATCATCGATATCGGTGGTGAGAGTACTCGACCAGGTTCAGAAGAAGTTTCTATAGAAAAAGAACTTGAACGAGTAATTCCGGTTATATCTGGCCTACGAACCGACTCTCCAGGTACCCCAATATCAATTGATACTCGAAATCACGAGGTCGCTCGGCAAGCTTTGGATGCTGGAGCGACCATCATCAACGATGTCTCAGGACTTAGATCACAAGAAATGGTGGACTTGGTGTTGGACCGCAAGGTTCCAGTCTGCATTATGCACATGCTTGGCGAGCCAAAGACCATGCAGCACAATCCATCGTATGGCAATGTATTGCTGGAAGTCTCTCATCAACTCCTCACGACTGCAGAATACTTGGTTGCTGCAGGGTTGGAACCGAGTAAAATATGTCTCGATCCCGGTATTGGCTTCGGTAAGACCCTCGAACACAACATCGATCTACTGAACGGCTGGGAAATATTTCGCGGGGAACACGATTTTTCAATTCTTTGGGGCGTTTCTCGAAAATCAATGATTGGCCAATTGACAGGCCACTCCTCCACGGACGATCGATTGTATGGTACGCTAGGTGTAGCAGCACATGCTCAGCATGTTGGAATTGATTGGTTAAGAGTTCATGACGTACAAGCACATACTGACTTACTTGGTGTTATGCAGAAACTTGGTTAGGTGATTCCTCCGCCAATGAATCCAGCGGCTGCAAACCATGCACCGAGCATGCTTCCTAAGTTCGTCAGGGCCGTGACCAGTAAAACTCGACCTGCACGATTGCTCCAGAAACCACCAATAGTTGTTCCTTTGAGGAACAATTGCAAATCTTCTGCCGTCGGTTCAGATATTCGAAGTTGAACGTAACCAGCGAACCAACCTGCTGCTAAGGCAGGATTCAATGACGTGATTGGACTTGCCAGTGCAGCAGTCAGTATTGCCAAAGGGTGACCCCGTGCTAGGATACAACCAACTGCGGCAAAGATTGCATTGAACAGGGTCCATATTGTCAACATCCTCACAACATCAACATCATCGTTGTTGAACAGTGCAAATCCAACAAGTCCCATAACAATTAATGGAATCGCAAATGGCAAAGTCTTGCCAACAATTCCCTTCCGAGGGACCGAGGATATTCTTTCCATGTCTTCAGTAGGAAGTGGGGTGTAAGGTGAAAGTGCTTTTTCAATCCCTCGGAGGTGACCTGCTCCGACGACGACGAGCATTTTCTCTTCCGTTTTTGCCTGCATAATTTTCTCTGCAATGAATTGATCTCGCTCATCGATGAGAGCTTCTCCCGCACCCGGTGAGAATTGCTTCAATTCATCCATCATAGAGGACAGCAAGTCCGAATCTGACAACAAATCATCGAGGTCTATCTCTTCTTCATCCTCTTCCTCAACAAAAAGCGACATAAGTAAACGAAAGCGTTCTCTCCACTTCATTTTTTTCCAAGCCCTACGCATGGTGACTTGTATGTCTCGATCGACCAATGCAACCTCCAGACCCGCTTCATTCGCAGTTTGAACCGCTGCAAGGAGTTCTGCACCTGGCTCTTGACCTTCATTGAGCCCCATTCTTCGTTGCTCAGCGCTCAACATGGCCTGAATGAGAACCATGGGTGCTTTTCCTTCTTTGATGACCCTGCGGAGTCCTTCCTTGTCCAACCTTCGTCCTTCAACCAATGCATCATGACGTGTTTGACATAACTCAACCCCGACCACTTTCGGTCGATAGGTTTCGATTTGTTCACGAACAGCCTCAACCGAAGCGGTTGCAACATGAGCAGTCCCTAGGATCCTTAACGTTGGAGAAATATCGACAAACGGTGCTGCATTGCTCATGCATCCCCCCCCTTTGAAAACATCGATACCAGTCGATCCGAGAACGTTTCGAGAATCACTTCATGCTCTTCCTCGTCAACGTGTGTCTCATTATAGCCAAGCGATGCGAATTGAATTTGCCCTCCTGCCATACCTCGATGTCCTCCAGCTTGTCCGTTCGGGAATTCTTTCGAAAGCATCAGCCCAATGTGGAGATTTTCACGCCGACTTCTGGCGGAAAGAAGTATCTTTTGACGTTGAATACCAAACACAATGACGAGGTCGGTTGTTGACGTAGCAAACAAAAAGTCAGCCACTTGCGCAAGATCGTCTCTATGGATGAGGTTGTTGATTGGCGCAAGGACGAGCCCTCCTTTCTGAGTCATGGTCGTAAGAGCCTGTTGAAAGGATTGCAAGGTTTCCTGTGTACGCAGTGGAGCTTGTATCGACTGCAATAAGTCATCATCAACCCACGTATTCAGCCACATGAGCGCTCGCAAGTCGACTTGATTGAACGATCGTGTGAAGGAAAGCGTATCTGTTCGCAAACCGAATGAAAGAGCGGTAGCAAGGCGTGGCGTCATTTCCAAACTCATGCTCATAAGTAGATTCGCGATGAGTGATGATGTTGCTGAATACTCTGGACGCAAGAATGCAACATCCGCACTGACTGTTTTGTCTGAGGCGTGATGGTCGATGATGATGTGAGGTACACAGTCCTTAGGGAGAATGTTGTTGGCTCCAGGTTGATGAAAATCAACAGTAATGATGCATTCAGCTTCGTTGAGGACATCCTCCAACTCCCAATCAAGAATAATCCGTCGTAGCGGGATTTCAAGGAGGCGGACCATGGCTTGATTTTGCTGATGTTCGATGAGTCCTCCATGGTAGATTGTCGGTTCATGTCCGAGGAACGCGACCAATTCATGCATCGCTAATGCGGATGAGAGCGCATCTGGGTCAGGATTGTCGTGGCAAAATATCGCAACCTTGGATTTCTCAGGTAGATGACGAATGTAGCTTTCCAGAACCGTGGCTCCAGCATGACGCTCCCAAGAACGGACCTTTTCTTTGAATGCGGCGGTTATGATGTCCTGAACATCAATCTTATCCACAGTATCGACATCATCACTTGCTGATTTTTCGGAGAGAATCGGTGCATTCGGCCATCGATGACGAAGAGCAGAGAGTGCTTGATCTTCCTCAAGAATCTCGGAATCGACAAGGATGACAGCGGTTGGTTTCTGGCCAGCATTGGGCAAATCAGAAACACGCAGCGGTTTTGGTAATGGAAGAATTTCGCAGTCGCCCAATTCTTCAGAGATCACAAGAGATGAAGCGAGACCAATCAGCCTTGTTGGTCGCCTTTCAGCGCACCAGCGAGCCAGATTGACAGCAATCGGGCTGTGACCTATTACCAAGAACATAGGATGCTCCTCAGACTCGATTTATGCGGTTCAAACTTCAAGGTTCGTATTCAGAAGGAAATCTGAACGTTCTCTCGCTGAACACCTTCGACGACGAAGAGTTCTCTCCTCATGCAACCTTTCGTTGCCGCAACAAAGTTTGTTGGAATCATTTGAATTGCAGAGTTGAAGTTGGTGGATGAAGCATTGTAAAATTCTCGTCGGTCTGCGAGTTGGTTTTCAAGCGCTACCAATTGGTTTTGCAGATTGACAAAGGAGGTATCTGCCTTGAGCTCAGGGTACTGCTCTGCAACCATGTTGATTCTTGGCATGAGGCCAGAAAGCATGCCCTCAGCAGCACCAACGCCCTTAACGTCTCCTTGCGCAAGGCAGCCGGCAGCAGTTTGACGAGCGGCTGCAAACTGCTCAAAGATTTCACGCTCGTGTTCTGCATATCCTTTCACGATGTTGACGAGATTTGGAATCATATCGTAACGTTGTTTCAGGAGCACATCAATGTCAGCCCAGGATTTGTTTGCATTTTCTTCCAAACGAACCAATCGATTCCAGGTGCTGAAAAACCAGAAACCAAAAATTAGGAGTAGGAATCCTCCGACAATAAGTCCAATCATGAGTGCGTCCATGAAGATTGGTCGTGTCAAACACTTATCAATCTATACTACAGATTGGGTTGATATGATATGCTGAGTTCCAATGGAACCGATATGGACGCCGTTACCATGGCTTTGGTAATCCTTGGCAGCGGTTTTATTGGTTTTCTTTTCGCACCGCTTGGTCTTGGCGGCGGTCTGTTGTTTGCTCCACTGCTTCACTACGGTTTAGGCTGGGAAATTGATGGAGCACTGCTCATCGTTTCTCTTACCCTCTCCGCAACTGTAGCTTGGGGTTCAGGATTGCGTCACAGAAAGGAGGGTCACATATCACATGAGCGGTTCAAACAAAGCCTTTTGGGGGCACTTCCCGGTGCCATACTAGGGGTCTTCGTAGTTGCTTCGATGAGCGGATCGTTTGATTTGTTGTTCAAAGGTTTGAGTCTGATTTTTGTAACATGGGCCATTGGTAAAACACTTCGCTCAACGGACACAAGCATCAAACAGGAGCAAGAGCCAAACCTACCGATCCTTGGAGCAGGTGTCGCTTCTGGTGGTTTACTTTCTTCTGTTCTCGCTGTAGGTGCGGGAGCAATTTATGTTCCGGTTCTCAGGTCATACGGCGGGCTTGAATCGAGGAAGGCGATTGGAACAAGTCTTCACATCATGATGGTTGTACTTCCGGTGTCCATATTCGCACACTTTTCAGTTCTTGATTCAAGCCAACTCGATGTTCTCACATCGAATCTTGTGTTTATTTTCAGTCTGTTTATTGTCGTTGTTATTTCGGCAAATTTCGGTGCAAGGTTTGGGTTAGCAAACGTTTCTGAGCATCGGATTATGCAACTTTTTGTTGCTGTACTTTTCGTTATTGGAATCCGATACATCCTCGATCTCTCATCGAACCTACTGTAGTTCAGCAGGCGTCGAAGGCTTCAATCAGATACTCAGTAATTGGGTTTGTCCATGCCAATTCCAAAACTCCGTCTCGGCCCTGGAGCGCATAAGCACGTACAACATCACGAACGCGTACGTTTCCTTCCGAGGACCGAGCCAAAATGGTTGCGCCCTTGACCGACTTACCCGTCCCGTGTGGGTCGTAGACGGTATCGAGGGCTTCTTCGAGGAACCAATCAGCTTTACCACCAGGTTCTCCTTCGTAGGTTTTCTTGGGACGTTTCGCCCCAAAGAGCCCTCCTGCCTTCGGTTTACTCTTTGGTTTGGATTGCGTTTTCTTTGGTTGTGATTTGGCTTTCGATTTTGATTTACCGCTCGATTTTGACTTGCCCTCGGATTTGAACTCCTTCTCAAGTTCTGCCCGAATTTCCGCCTCAAGTTTCTCTCGGAGCGATTCTTCGTTCCCTTCCGCTGATGCTTTGGCGGTTCGTGCAACAGCATCATCGCGCTCGTCTTTCAGTGCTTGAATCACGTTGACATAATGGCTAGCGACTTCAATCAATGCAGTTTCCATTGCTGCTTCCATTTGCATTGACACAACATCCGAGGATGATTCCCTCCATTTTCTCCATTGAAGCATCGTATTGTTATGAATGTCAGAGCCACATTTTGGGCAGAAGCTTCTCTTAGGCGGTTTGAGGACTGGAATCGCTCTCATCGCATCAGGATCGATTCCTTCGTGCTCACCGCTGGCCACGTCGTGGATGTGTGTCGAGGCGTCCATCCCGTGATTCATTGCATCTCGAAACATACCGTCTGACATGTCGAGTGTTCCTGCTTTGATCATGTCCCATCCGGAAGTACCCCGAACAACTGCTCGGACAGCGGCATTCGCAGCGGGTGATTGTCCGAATTCATGTTTCTTGAAGGATGAAATATCGTCGCTCGCTCCTTCAAATGCTTGACCAATATCAAAATTTTCACCGTCGTCTGATGCCGCAGCAATCCCCATGGTGATGGGGTTTGCACCCTCTTCAACACGGGCAATCATGTCGAATTTTTCAGCCATAGAAAGGTCTTCTCGGTGTCGAATGACATCTTTGATTTGGTTGAGGTCGTGACCCGTTGAAGTAATCGGACCTTGAACGGTCATATCGTGGCCGCAAGACAAACAGAACTTGGCAGCAGCCTCTACACCAGCCTCGCACGTTGGGCAAAAGACCCCTGCCATGATGTGGAGATGGTCCGACCTCTTTTCAACTCTTAGGGTCAGGAGGATGCTAATGTCAGGATTCTTGCTTGGTTTGCAAACAGGCGTCAAGCAGGTTGAGAATCGTATCTTGATCAAGTTCGGTCAAAATCGCCGGCAATCTTGGCCCACGTTCCGTCCCCATGAGGCAGAGATACAGGGCTCTGTATGCATGACGCGGCGACAATTCAAGCGTTTTAGCAGTGCTGGAGATTGAGGTTTGGATGGACGCAGCCTCCCAGTTCGATGAACGAAGAGATTTGATGAGTTCGGGAAGCAGAAGGATGTTCTCCTCGCCCATTTGTTCCATTGCTTCGGAGCTTGGTTGTTCAAGAATTGCAATACGGAGTTCTTCCGGAAAGTGGTTTGAGTGAACCCAAGTTCGCATACGATGAAGGCGATCGACCATGCTTTGCGGAATCGTTCCAACTATTCCGAGTGACCTCCATACATCTTCGTCTTTCGATTTGGTTTGAGCGAGCATTGCTAGGTGTCGGAAGGTGACTGAAGAAGTTTCTTCTCTGGGTGAAATGAGTGAAAGTTCAAGTGCAGTTTTTGCATCCTCAATGGCAACCAATTGTCTTCGGCTAAGTCCTTCTTTCTCCAGTTCTATAGAGAAATCACGTGAGGTTGTTCTTTCAAACTCATCCGCTAAATTCACCAACCCCACGCCGGTATCAAACTCGATGGCTTTGTTTGGTTTAGTTGATGCTACAAGGTATCGAAGGATTTCTGGGGGAACAAGAGAGAGCGCTTCGAGCGGTCCAACCGTGTTTCCGGATGAAGAGGACATAGCACCTTGTCCGCGTAGGCTTATCCACTCATAGGTGAGGTCTACGGGAGCTTGTTGTGCAAACAATTCAACAATTTCTTTGCCCGTGTCGTATGAACCACCCGCTGCACCGTGGTCTTTTCCGAATGGCTCCATTGTGACTCCAATCCATGCCCATTTCGCAGGCCAATCAATTCGCCAAGGGAGTTTTCCTTCTCCTTTGGTTACGTCGCTTTGTCCTTCGTTTCCTTCGGAATCTATCCAAGATACGAATGGATTGTTCCAACCTGTGACACGAATTCCATCGATGGAGCCGTTGGAATCGATCGGATTCCATGGGAACCAATCATGGGACAGTTCCCGACCAGATACCCGCTCGATGATTTCACGGATCTTGTCAGCATTGTTGCAAGCAATTTGTGAGGTTTCAGCAAATTGACCCGATGCATAGGCATTAAAATTATCGATAAATCGTGGATGAACATCAATCTGTTCGAGAGCTTTCTTGAAGGGTTCGAGAAAATGATCAGCGTACGAGATGCCTTCAGCGAAACGTTGCATGTCGGGGCAACCATTCGCATCTGGCGGCGGAATTTTTTTCAGTTGGTGACCGATGTATTTCGAATAA
>MDTB01146347.1_pt1 | contig 18995 bp, 20 predicted proteins | sample 811161 | NCBI WGS metagenome assembly MDTB01 (sample SAMN05326650, study PRJNA326480) | marine metagenome | isolation source: seawater | place: Mediterranean Sea | collected 2009
AGCCTGCACAGTTACAGGACCATAGCTCAGTTGGTTAGAGCGCTACCTTGACATGGTAGAGGTCGGCGGTTCGAATCCGCCTGGTCCTACCAATAAAAACCCCGCTGAAAGCGGGGTTTTTTATCGGCGGATGAATGTGGTTGAGCAGCGGCGCAGCGGTTCGACCAAACGCGAGGCAGCGAGCGTCTAGCAACGAAGCCCGCAGGGTCAATACAGCCAAAGCTGTTTTGAGTAATCTGCTTTTTCTCACCAGCAACCGGTGCACACCGGACACATGGCTTACAGGTTTTCTAGTATCGGTATCGAGCGCGTGCAGTAGGCTGATCTAGTCGTCTCTCCCTGCGCCCCTCTATTTAGACCACAACACCTCGGCGACAACTTTGCGCGGTGATCGCTGAGTATCGGCAAATTTCACTATATCTTCTGCTATGCGGCGTTTGCCCGCTTCAGAGTTGTACATTCTCTCTCGAAGATCTTGCTCTGTAGCAAAGCAGCACAGCGCTATGCCATGCATTTCAGGCCCAAAGAATTTGTGCGCGATGTGCAGTTGATAGTAATGGGTCATGGCCTTGTGTTCCTCTAGCGCCAGTGGCGCATGAACGTTGCGCCAATGGTCATGCGCTGCCGCTGAGCTCATGGCGGGCAGTGCGATCATGGGGAAAATGCCCACACTGCCCGGTAATTGCTCTGAACTGAGGTCGCTTAGTGGTTGGTTGAGCATGGTGTGTTCGCTGACCAAGTACAGGCCGATGGCTGAGCGCTCGGCTTGTTCTAGAAGTCTGGGTGAAGTGCCCAAAATCATCCGCGCGAAGGGTAGGTGTTCGACCTCGGCTTTGGGGGTGGTAAAAATTAGGTGGGCATCGTCTTCTGGCTCACTGTGCCACGCTTGCTTGTCCGCAAAGATCATCGCTAACTTCAATACCGACATGCTAACTCGCCTCAGATTACGTACCGTGTTTGACAGCCCGCCATGGCTTTTCAGACGCGAGCCTCGTTGATGTGTCGAGTAATGGCAAATGTGTCCGTTTGCCAATCTGGCGCTCGCTCACAGACCATGCAGGACCACGCAGTCACGCGCAAAGTCGCGCTGTTCCAAGTTCGTAAGTTTCCTGAAAACCTACCGTCAGCAAAGGCGCCCGGTCAAATTCGAAATTGCCGTAGTGCCGAATTAGCAGTGTGGGTGAGGCGGTAATGATTGCTGGGCACGCAGATCCTCGGTGGCCGTGCAGGCAAGTCCTCTCATTTGCCAGAAACCTGCTCCCCTGCAACAACACTGCTTGCGTCCGGTCTGCTTAAGTGCGGCAACTTCAGCTTACATGTTGTCAAATAATGATAGACATTATTTCAATATTCTGTAGAAGTAAGAAGGTCACTAGGAGGAATTTAATGGAAGTTGTTAACAAGGTTGTTCCCAACAAAGAGCAAATGGAAGGGTTTTTGGAGCCGGGTCACGATGGCCCGATCTACATGCTGAATTTACTCAAATTCAAAGAAAAAGCAGATTACGCAGACGGTCGCGAAACCGATCTTACTGGTGCCGAAGCGTATGGAATTTACGGCGCTGAAGTTGTAGATCATCTTGCTCGGGTAGGTGGTAAACCGATGTTTTCAGCACAGGTTGAGCGGTTGATGCTCGGCGAAGTGGAAGAACTCTGGGACACGGCGGCCATTGCCATGTATCCCTCGCGTAAGGCTATGCTAGAAATGATGAACTCGGCGGCTTATCAAGCTTCTGCTGTACACAGGACAGCAGGATTGGCGGGTCAACTCAACATCGAACTGGTGGAACCTGTCGGTGCTCTATTAACGCCAAAAGACGGCTAGCGCTGATTTTATTTGGTAGTCGAGGGGGTAAAGGATGAGGTGGATAGTTAGAGTTGCTGTATTGGTTGTGGTGCTCGCGGGCATCGGGTGGTTGTTCCGGGTGGAACTTGCGCTGTTTGGAATAGGTCAGATGATGGCCTCACGGATGGAAATTGGCCCGAATCAAGAGATCAATTGGTCGACTGGGGTTGATCCACAAGGGCGTAGTGCACAAGACCGCCCGCCGAATATTGTGCTGATATTGGCAGACGACTTAGGTTGGAACGACCTGTCCATGAACGGCTCAAACCCAACCACGCAAACACCACACATTGATGCGTTGGCCGCAGAAGGACTGACGTTCTCCCAAGGTTACGCCGCTAATGGAACTTGTGCGCCGTCGCGTGCCGCACTTATGAGTGGACGTTATGGCACCCGCTTTGGTTTTGAATTTACTCCGACCCCTACTGGATTTATGCCTATTGTTGGATTGGTGGGCAGCACCATGGATCGGCCTTTGCTGCCACCTGCAATAAGCAATTCCCAGCAAGCGAACCTCAGCTTTAACGAAATGGGAATGCCCCCCTCCGAGATTACCCTGGCCGAACTGCTGGCAGATCAGGGCTATCACACGGTGCATATTGGCAAGTGGCATCTGGGTCAAGAAAACGGTATGGCCGCCCACGATCAGGGCTTTGCAGAAAGTCTGCTCATGGCGAGCGGACTTTACGGCAACCTTGATGATGACGAGGTTGTTCAGGCTCGCCAGGACTTTGATCCCATCGACCGCTTCCTCTGGGAGGCCCTCAGTTTTGCCGCTAGCTTTAACGGCGGTCCATTGTTTGAACCGCCAAAGTACCTTACCGATTACTACACTGACCAAGCAGTCAAAGTTATCGAGGCGAACAAAGATCGGCCCTTCTTTCTTTACTTAGCGCACTGGGCGCCGCACACCCCGCTGCAAGCCTCGCGCGCAGACTACGATGCGTTGGCCGATATAGAACTGCACCGCGAGCGCGTCTATGCGGCCATGATTCGTGCATTAGACCGAGGCGTTGGTCGCGTCATGGATGCGTTAAAGAGCAATGGTCTGGATGAAAACACGCTGGTGATGTTCACCTCTGATAACGGTGGTGCCGGTTACATTGGATTGCCTGACGTTAATGAGCCTTATCGTGGGTGGAAAATTACCCTTTTTGAAGGCGGCATTCGTGTGCCTTTTTTGGCGCGCTGGCCAGCGCGATTACCAGCGGGTGAAACTTATGATGCGCCAGTACATCACTTTGATATGTACGCCACCGCGGCAGCAGCAGCGGAGGCAGAACTGCCTAAAGACCGGGACATTGACGGCGTTGATCTCACCTCGTATGTCACTGGCGTAGATACCACCCAAGCACCCCATGAATATTTGTTTTTCCGCAGCGGCGCAGCCCAAGCCGTGCGTGATGCGCGGTGGAAACTAATGGTCAGCGCGCCACCAGGTCAGCCGCGCAAAGAGTGGCTCTTCGATCTGCAGGCGGAGGGCGAATGGCGCGACGTAATGCCCGAGCAACCGGAGGTCGCAGAACGGCTGCGTCTTGCATTAGCTGGCCACAACAGTGAACAAGCCGAATCGCTCTGGCCCTGGGTAAGTACCATAGCCAACAATGTCGACCGTGACCTGTCGCAACCCGATCAACCACAGGATGAGTTTGCGTATTGGAGTAATTAGGCTTGAAGACGCATGCTTTCTTTCGCGTGAAGTAATACCGTCAACTAGGTGGATTGGTTTGGAGCGGGCGTCCGTTTCTACAAAGCGATCAAGCTCCGCAAAAACTCTACGCTTTGGGGCACACTGATTTCATTGCTCGGTGCGGTGATTAACTTTCCTACGGTTTTGCCTTCAAACTGGCTGACTCCCCTAGAATTTCTGCCGGACCAGTGTCGCAGCAACACAGTTGACCCTAACAACTCCTTTTGGAACATAGAGATGAGTACGGAATTAACGAACTTTGATGGATTTATGCCCACAAAGTAAAATAGAAATACTGATTTTTCTGTTGCTAGGAATTCGAGCACTTTGTCCAAGTTATAGGCCTTCGGGTTAGAGTCGAGCACCATGATTTTTGTTTTGACGTCAGTTTCTGTGAGGAAGTCTGCAAAAGATCTGGTGTAGTCGCCCAACGCGTTTTCTGTGCGAAACTGCGGAATGCTGTTAGATCGCTTGGTCAAAGCGTCAACGATTGTTTCTCTCAGGCTGTCATCCTCTCCGGCAATCAAGTATTCGATCACGCGGCCGCGGACATTGACATTTTCTATTAGCCCCGCGAGAAGAATTTCGTTTTTGTATTGATCGACCTGTTTATCCAGTTGTGCTTTAAGATCTTGCGCGTACTCGCTGGCAACAAAACGTACCGCTCTGCTGGGTGCATCGAGGATGTTGCTGATCTGTTGTGCAGTTGGTTGGAACTTAACCCCAGTGGGGCTTATGTTGTTGGTAGCTTCAACCAAACGTACAAGGTTGCCCGCGAAACCTAGTTCGCTATGGATTGCGAACAGTCGACCAAAATTGATCGGTTCGTTGGCGATGCCGTTAAAGTCGCGCATGATGTCCGAGCCGTTGAAACTGCCGCGAATGTTGTTTTCTCGCAGTTGTTGGGAGCTATGACTGACTTTCTTCAAGAACGTGGTGTTTGCGAGAAAAGCGTAGTTTCGCATCGGAGTGACCAAGCAAACGATGAATGGCCGGTCGTCAACCTTTTGAAGATTGGACAGCGACAGCACCGTGTTAGAAAAGTTATCGGTACTGGATGCGCTAAAGCGTAGCGCAAACGTTCGACAATAAAATACGGAACGATCTTGAGTGAGTGAGAATCGCTCGGCAACAAGCTTGCACAATTGTGATTTATTGTTGATGCCGTCGTGCTGTTTTAGCAACACCAGCATCGCCGCGATGTCGTCATTCATCGAATAATTCCAGAGCGCCTGTGTGGTTAGGTCCCTGCGGGGTGCCACTCTGTTTCTGATCTGCAAGGCTATTACGTTCCCAGAAGTAGCCGTCGTGGTACCCCTGTATGAGTGGATTGTCATCCGCCATGGCCAAGCGTTTAACAGCCATGGCGCAGTACTCAGCCTCCAGTTCTATACCCGCAAAGCGACGCTGTAGTTTTTTCGCGACCACATTGGTCGTTCCGGAGCCAAGGAATGGATCGAAAACAAAGTCCCCGCGTTTGGAACTTGCAAGAATCAACTTGGCCAGAAGTTTCTCGGGTTTTTGCGTTGGGTGGTCGGTGTTTTCCGGCATCGACCAAAATGGAATGGAGATATCGGTCCACAGATTAGACGGATGGGTTAGACGATAGTTACCGCGAGCAGTTTGCTCCCAGTCTTTTGGTTTCCCAGAAGCGCTACGATAGGGTGCCAGCACCTTGCGCTTTAGCTTTACAGCTTCAACATCAAAGTAGTAGTCCTTGGAGACGGTACAAAACCAAATATCCTCGGAACAGTTTTTCCAATTGGTTTTCGCGCCTCGACCTTTTTCCCGCTCCCAGGTGATGCGATTTCGGATGATAAAGTGCTGCTCGAGCACGGATTGAATAGGTTTGGAGGACTGCCAGTCGCAGCAAACGTACAAAGAGGCATCCTCTTTCAAACAACGTTTCAGCATAGGAAGCCAAGATTCCAACCAGCTTTTATAAGACTGCACAGACTTTTTAGCAAAATGACTGCTGCCGTACTTTTTGCTCAGGTTGTACGGCGGATCAATGACCAAGAGGTCGATGAAATCGTCCGGCAAAAAATCTAAAGCAGCGCATAGATCCTGGTGAATGACTTTGCCGTCAATCTGGTTCGCTGAACTAGGGGACTTAAGAGTAATGGTCTGCTGTAGCAGTGAGAGTTGTTCGTTGTCATCAATGGTCAGAGTGCGGTTTCTGGGTGCTCTTTGCTTCATGTCTCGTCAGTCTTATCTCTTTTTAGTAAAGCTCCAATTAACGAGCAGTTGCGCAAATTCGAGCAGGTAGTCGACGCGTTATAGTACCTGCAAACGAGTCACGGGCGGCGTACCTTTCTTTCCGAGCAAGAGTATCTCTGGGCTGAAAGCGCCGACTTAATGTAAAAAATATTGGACATATAGTTAATCGTATTTTACATAGGGTCTTGAGTCTATTGGATCGAATGCTGAGAATTTTATGGTGGTGCGTAGCGGTACATTGCGTTGGTTAGGCAGTTCGTTGGTGATGGTAAATCTGGCAATGCTGATTTACTGGGGCTGGGGAACGCTGTTTTTGCTGGGTCTCGGCTTTGGCTGCGTCCTATGCGCTGCAGGCTGGTGGGCTGATGCAATCGATCTGAGTACCGAAGTGCCACTGTTGGTTTCTCTGATAGGTGTGTTGACCATTTTTGGTAATTACTTCTACTTTGTGTTCACGAACCCAGACGATATAAGAGCGGGCTTGTTGCAGTTTGTTGGCGCGGTGGTTTTGCTCATCATCATCGAGGTGGTGACCTACTCGCTGGTAGCGGCTGGTGGCTCTGGCGTTGAGACCGATGAACGAGACCGCGCCATCAGGCGTGCTGCAAGCCGTTGGGGTTATGGTGTGTTAGTGGCTGGCGTTTGGGTGCTTATTGGCCAGTTGGTTTTGGATGTGGTGTTTGAGCGCGTGGTTTTAGGCGGTTATCTAACTGCCAACTTGTTGTTTCTAGTTTTTATTGCCGCTGAGTTAGCCGAGCTGTTAGCAAGGCTTATGTATTACCGTTTGGGCATTAACCGTGCCTAATATTGATAACCAAGTCCGTCGGTTACGCTTCGAGTCCGGTGAGATGTCTCAGCAGGCGTTGGCTGACGCAGTGGGCGTAACCCGCCAAACAATAATTGCCATCGAAAAAAACAAGTACTCGCCCTCGCTAGAGGTGGCGTTCAAAATTGCACAGGTTTTTCAATGCTCTGTTGAGCAGGTGTTCTCTTACCAATAGTAAAGCGTCGACAGGCTAGTCCGCCAACGCATAAGCGATCACGTGACCGCCGCCCTCATTAGCCGCAGGAGCCGCAGGTGCGTTGCCGTCGCCGGCGGAGTGATCGGCACCGACGCCTACCGCCGCTTCACCGGGGACTGTAAGCAAAACATATTGTTTGCCAGTCTTTGGGCTGACGTAGCTCATAGGTGTGGCGCTGGATGAAGCGTGCAGCGAGTCCGCATATAGTTCTTCGCCAGTGAACAGATCTAGCGCGCGGAAGTAACCGTCCATAACGCCGCCATTAAAGATTAAGCCAGACGCGGTAACGATGGAGCCTGCTGAATATGGGGTGCCCATCTCTAACGGCACACCTACGCGGCCGGTGGGGAGGGCAATAGCTGCTGTTCCCACGGGGCGTCGCCATATGATCTCCTGGGTCGTGAGATCAACAACAGCCATTTCGCCAAACGGTGGCTGGATGCATGGAATGCCCAACGGTGAAGTAAACAAGTCGACCCTTGCGGAGAACGGTGTACCTCGTTGCTGTCCCCCGATGCCGTAGCCGCGGGACGGACCTTCGCCACTGTTAATAGGGTCGTCCTCTCGGGGAACCATCTGCACGACAAACGGCAGATGCATATTATTCACGACCATGAGTTGACGACGCTCATCAACCGCCACGCTGCCCCAGTTCATGCCGCCGCCTGGGCCAGGGTAAAGCAAGGTACCCTGCTCTGATGGCGGTGTCATAGGGCCTTCATAGTGCACATTCAGAAACTTTTGACGACAGGCGATTTGGTCGAACGGCGTCACGCCCATCATCAGGTTTTCGGTAATCGTTGGGTAAGCGAAAGACGGCATACCGGTAGAGAACGGCTGTGTTGGTGATGACCACTCGTTGGCGAGATTCGTTTCCGGCACGGAGCGCTCGGTGACCTCGGTGAGCAATTCTCCGGTCGCCCGATCGAGCATAAAAACTTCGCCACGCTTGGTGGGCATAATCACCGCTTTGCGGCGCTCACCAGCAAGAGTCAGATCTACCAACGTTGGTTGCGAAGGTACATCGTAATCCCAGATATCATGGTGAGTGGTCTGGTAATGCCAGCGTGTGAGGCCTGTTTTGGCGTCCACGGCAACAATGGAACTGGCGTATTTTTCCATAGCCTCAGAACGATGGGCACCAAAGTAGTCTGGGGTTGCGTTACCAGTAGGCAGGTAGACCAAACCTAATTCGTCATCAGCAGAGGTTAAGCTCCAAACATTAGGCGTGCCTCGAGTATAGGACTCGCCGTCCGGCGGAAGCTGGGTTTGACCTTCGCGGCCGATGTCCCAGGCCCAGGCCAGTTGGCCAGTCTTTGGGTCGTAAGCGCGTACCACGCCAGAAGGTTCCTCAATTTCCTGGTTGTCCATAACCCAACCGCCGACAACCAACACGCCGCTGGCGACGGTGGCTGGTGAGGTCACAAAGTAGTAGTACGGCTTAACCTCGCCCATACCCGCCAGTAGTGAGATCTGACCGTCGTCGCCAAAGTCTTCACATGGCAAGCCGGTGTTTTTGTCTACTGCGATCAAACGCGCGTCGGTGGTTGCGGTAAATATGCGCTCTTTGCATTGCTTGCCGTCTGGCACATCCTCAAGTTCGTAATACGTTACGCCGCGGCAGTTACCAAGCAAGCTGTAGGGTGGTGTTTCGTTTTTCGGATCAAAACGCCACCGCTCAGCGCCAGTGTCAGGATCTAGGGCGATCATGACGTTTTGCGCCGTGCACAAATAAACGCCGTCGCCTATTTGAATGGGGGTGCCGGAAAACCGCCCAGCTACCCCGGTGCGAATTTCCCATGCGCGCTGCAGTTGAGAGACGTTGTCAGCATTAATAGACTCGAAGGGCGCGTAGCGGGTTCCAGCCTTGTTGCCGCCGTAGGCGTGCCAGTCGGCGGAATTCTGCGCTGGACCGTAAATGGTCGGTTGGTAATCGCTGGTGTTACTACCAAATTGGTTAACGAGCATAGAAGCCAGTACTAACGCACTAGCGACCGCGGAAATCTGTACGCTGCGTAGGCTTACTAGTCGGGGCATTGGTTGCGGCCATAAGCCGCGGCGAACAAATGGCAGGCATAGCCACAGCGACAAAAGACCAACGACCCATATACGCGAGCCAACAGTCCAAAACCCTGTGCCAGATTCGTAAACCGCCCAGGCGAGCGTGAACAACAGCACACCACTGAACGTCACAAAGCCACGCGGGCGGCCGGCGAATAAATCCCAGGCCGAGAACAGCATCGCTAGCCCGGCGATAGCGTAATAGGGCGTGCCGCCGTTGGCGGCCAAGCCGACGCCCTGCCAAAGCAGCGTTGCTGCGAAAAGGCCGATGGCAACCGCCGTAATGCGCGGCGGTTTGACGGTTTTGTCGGTGGTAGCTGATTCAGACATAGGTGTTATCCGGGTTACGCAAGCATAGAGATCATTTGGTTCGCTGGGGTGTGGTGTCGCTAGCAGGCTTATAGCCAGCGAGCTTGTCGAACGTCAGTGCGGTGTCGACGCCCTCGGCAGCAATAACATCTTCGCGCAAGGTTGCGTAATCAAATGGGCTAATCAAAGTTTTGCGCGTGTGCAAGAAATACACGAGAACACCCCATGCATTGAGCAAAATGCACAAGCCCAGCACCTGCGGACGTATCAGATCGCTAAAAAATAGCAACATCAGACCTTGCAGCCAAAACTCGGGTTTTAGTAGCAGTACTGTGAGACCCAGGCGACCTGGTAGCAGGGTTGACCACAGCACCGGCAGAATAACCGCAAAGCTAATAAAAATGAGCTCGAGTTCGAAGCGCGTAACGAAGCCCTCTAAGGCGCCGTTAAGGGCCACCATGCCCAGCACGAAGCAAAGTCCTGCGTGCATTTTGTGGCCGACTTTATGCTGCAGCATAACATAAGAGTTAGGTCTGCCAGCTATGTGCATCCAGGGTTTGGGTTTTAGCCAAAAGTCATCAAAAAGCTCGTACGTGCCTATGCCTAAGTAGACGATGGCCTCCACCCACAGGATGACGTTCAGACCTGGTGTAACGGCATAAAATTCGGTTGCAGTGAGCAAAATCCCCTCCGCTTCTTTGTTGCACCGCCGATGTTAACCATCATTTAGATTAATTGCTAAATTCATGTTGGAAATGCAGTGCAATCCCAACGCAAGCAGGCGAGGCAGACCATATGTCGGTAGTATTTAGTAATTGTAGTGACCACAGCCTCTCAACCCATTGGAAACGTATTAGACATGAACACTGTAGACATCGTTTTGCTTCCTGGTGACGGAATAGGACCTGAAATTACCAGTGCGGTGACCCGTGTGCTTGACGCTGCGGAGGTCAACATCAACTGGGTTCCTGCGTTGGCCGGCCAGAGCGCTCTGGACGCCGGATTAGACTTGTTGCCGCAACAGACCATGGACGCAATCAGTCGTTGCAAAGTCGCGTTGAAAGGGCCGTGTACGACGCCGGTAGGGAAGGGCTTCACCTCTGTCAACGTGGGTTTGCGCAAGGCGTTCGATTTATATGCCGCGGTGCGACCGGTGCGCAGCCTGCCAGGCGTAGCCTCGCGCTACGATAATGTCGATCTTTTTATTGTTAGAGAAAACACCGAAGGCCTATACAGCGGTGTAGAAAACGAGGTTACTCCAGGCGTTGTCATGAGTATGAAAGTCGCGACGCAAAAAGGCTGCGACAGGATTAGCCGTTGGGCGTTTCGATTTGCTAACCGTCGTGAACGACGCAAAGTGACCGTGCTGCACAAAGCCAACATTATGAAAATGACCGACGGTCTGTTTCTCAACTGTGCTGCAGATGTTCACGAAAATGATTACCCAAATCTGCAGTTTGAAACTGCAATTATCGACGCGGGCTGCATGCGCTTGGTGCAAGACCCTTCACAGTTTGATGTCTTGCTGCTGGAGAATTTATACGGCGATGTGGTCAGCGACTTATGTGCTGGCCTGGTAGGTGGTTTAGGCGTAGTACCAGGTGCCAACTTTGGTGACGAAGAAGCAATCTTTGAGGCCGTACACGGCAGTGCGCCAGACATTGCCGGTCAGAACATTGCCAATCCGCTGGCATTGTTGATGTCTGCTGTGATGATGCTCAACTATTTGTCCATTACGCTGCACGAAGAACACTTTGCGGAGTCTGCTGGGCGTATCCGAAATGCCTACGATGCGGCGTTGCAGGCCGGAGAGACCACTAAGGACTTGGGCGGTTCGCTGGGCACTGCCGAGTTTGCTGACGCACTTATCGCGCGGCTCGGATAAAATCGGCCGGAGTAAAATTGGGAGCACAGTATGTTGAATTTTAGTTTGCAGGACAAAGTGGCGGTCATTGGTTTAGATGACGGCAAGGCGAATGCTGTAGGACATGCCTTTGTCGACGCGCTGACCGAAGGCTTGGATCGAGCAGAAAAAGAAGCGGCGGCGGTTCTGCTTACTGGTCGAGAAGGCGTGTTTAGCGCAGGTTTTGACTTGAAAGAAATGGCCAAGGGGGTTGAAGAGCAAACTGCATTGGTGAATCGCGGTGCTGCGATGCTGTTGCGACTATTCTCTTTTCCGCAGCCCGTAGTAGTGGCCAGTGCGGGGCATGCGATTGCCGCAGGCGCTTTGGTTTTGCTGGCCGCTGATACTCGCCTTGGTGCCAGCGGTGCATTCAAGTATGGGTTAAACGAAACCGCGATTGGTATGTCGCTGCCACCCTTCGGTATGGAAATGGCAAAGTGCCGATTGTCCAAGCGCCACCAGACTCAGGCTATCATTCAGGCTGAACTATATGACCCTGATGTGGCCCAGCAGGTCGGCTACTTGGATCAGGTGTTGGCGCCAGAACAATTGTACGGTCAGGCGTTGCAGCAGGCGGCTGCGCTTGCTGAGTTACCGCATAAGGCCTACGCCAACGCCAAACTGGATGTACGGCAAGACTACATCGATCGCATTAGCGCGAGTTTGGCTGAATAACTAAGGTCCCCGGCACAGGCAGTATTTTATCCGCGGGGCTTACGATTGTGGGCCTGCTCTGCCGGCTCGGTAAAGACACAACTTTTTGGCTCCGGCCCCGCAATTGCTCCGCAGATACAATTGATGGTGGGACTTGATGAGCTACTAGCCTGGCAGTAGAATGCGTGCCGCTTTTGCGATCGTGAACGGTTTGCTGAGCCGTTAAAGTTAACGTCTCAGCGCCGTCAATAGTGCTAAAATGTCCGCCTAAGTCATTGTTTTGCATGGCTTTCGAGGTCTGAGCGTTGTGTTAACCAAATGGAGATGCCCATTAAAAAGGCGAATAAGCGAGTGGATCGCTCGCTGTTGAACGAAGACATTGTGGCCCCCAACGTCCGATTGGTCGGTGCGGGTGGGGAACAACGCGGCATAGTCAGTCGAGCGGAAGCTCTGGCAGAGGCCCAAGCCGCGGGACTTGACCTGGTGTTGGTTGCTGCCGAGGCAGAACCACCGGTATGCAAAGTCATGGATTACGGGAAACATCTGTTTGAGTTAAAGAAAACCAAGGCAGCACAGCGCAAAAAGCAAAAGCAAATCCAGGTGAAGGAGATGAAGTTCCGACCTGGAACGGAAGAGGGCGACTATCAGGTAAAACTACGCAACCTGAAGCGCTTTTTAGAAGAAGGCGATAAGGCCAAAGTGTCATTGCGATTTAGGGGCCGTGAAGTAGTTCACCCTGAAATAGGCATGTCTCTGATGAGCCGAATCGCTGAAGACTTGGACGATTTAGGTTCGGTGGAGTCCGAGCCCAAGTTCGAAGGTCGGCAAGTGATTATGGTGTTGGCGCCGCGTAAAAATAAAAAGGCGCCAAGCGCTCAGGCTGTTTCTTAATAGACTGAGCGGTACGGCGACCCTTGTCGCTTGCGAAATAAAATAATAAGAACGCAGAGTCATCTGTCGCCACGGACTGATTGTTCAGCAAGTGGCAAAAAGCGAAAACGTCTAAGACGTTTTTTCCATTGAATAGCGTGGAGTTAAGGCGTATGCCTAAGTTAAAAACACATCGTGGTGCTGCGAAGCGATTTCGTCGCACGGCTAGCGGTTTCAAGCGCAAGCAAACCAATAAGAACCATATTCTGACGAAAAAAGCGCCTAAGCGTAAGCGTCAGTTGCGCGGCATGGAAGACGTGGCGGCAGCCGACGTGCCAGCGCTGCGAACTATGTTGCCGACTAAGGCTCGATAGGAGGAACCATGCCTAGAATCAAGAGAAGCGTGGCCTCAAGAGCACGTCGTAAAAAAATCTTAAAAGCTGCAAAAGGCTACTACGGCGCGCGCAGCCGCACGTTTAAGGTAGCCAAGCAAGCCGTCATCAAGGCAGGACAATACGCCTACCGAGATCGCCGGCAGCGTAAGCGCCAATTCCGTCGTTTGTGGATTGTGCGCATCAACGCTGCAGCCCGGCAGCACGGCTTGTCGTACAGTCGCTTTATTGCGGGTCTCAAGGAAGCAGGCATCGAAGTGGACCGAAAAGTGCTAGCAGATATTGCTATGCACGAAAAAGACACTTTTGCAGCATTGGCTCAGCGTGTGCGGCCGGCGACTGAAGCCGAAGCCGCATAATGCAGGCGCGGCAACTGCCGCGCAGCCATCAACTTTCGGGAGACCCAATACGGTTTGAACCTAACGGTTCGCAAGGGCTTCCCGTGGATGGCAGAAAAAGAAAAGGGAAGACCACAAGCTTCCCTTTTTTTGTGGGCGCGAAGTAGCGCAAATATTGGAACAGACACATGGACATTGAAGACATCTTGCAGCGCGGTCAGCAACAGGTGGCCACGGCCATCGACCTGCGCGCACTCGATGACGTGCGGGTGGAGTTTTTAGGAAAAAAGGGCGAACTCACGACCTTGCTCAAACAATTGGGTACGTTGGCTGCGGACGAGCGGCCCGCAGCCGGTGCGCTAATTAATAAAGCTAAGGCTGCGCTGCAGCACGAAATCAATCTACGCAAGGAACAATTACAGCAGCAACAACTGGCGCAGACCCTTGTCGCAGATACTGTAGATGTAACTTTGCCTGGCCGTGAGCCAGCTCAAGGCAGCTTACATCCGGTTACTCAAGCAATGTACCGAATAGAAGACATCTTCACCGGTGCGGGATATCAGGTGGTGGCGGGGCGCGAGGTAGAAAACGACTATTACAACTTCGCTGCGTTGAATATCCCTAGTCATCACCCGGCGCGAGCCATGCACGACACCTTCTACTTTGGCGATGGCACGCTGTTGCGCACGCACACCTCGCCAAGCCAAGTGCATACGATGGAGCAACAAGCACCGCCGATTAGAGTGATATGTCCGGGGAGAGTTTATCGGCGTGACTCTGATCTAACCCACAGTCCTATGTTTCATCAGGTCGAGGGGCTGGTGGTGGACGAAGACATAAGTTTTGCCGACTTAAAAGGCACGGTAATAGATTTTTTGCAGCGCTTTTTTGAAAAAGAGTTAGCGGTGCAGTTCCGGCCCTCGTATTTTCCATTCACCGAGCCCTCGGCAGAAGTCGACGTGCAGTGCGTTCACTGTCTTGGTAAAGGGTGCCGCGTATGCAGTAATACCGGCTGGCTAGAAGTCATGGGCTGCGGATTAGTGCACCCCAATGTACTTGCTATGTCTGGTATAGATACAGAGGTTCATTCTGGCTTTGCCTTTGGATTTGGTGTTGACCGCTTGGCAATGCTGCTGTTTGAGGTCGACGATTTGCGCTTATTCTTCGACAACGACATGCGCTTTTTGCGGCAATTCGCTTGACGGTAGCAGACAGGAATACAACATGAAATTCAGCGAAGCATGGCTTAGACAGTGGGTTAATCCAGCGTTAGAGCGCGACGCGTTGTTACAACAATTAACCATGGCGGGCTTAGAAGTAGACGGCATAGCTGCCGCCGCCAAAGAGTTCAGCGGCGTGGTGGTCGCGCGCATAGAAAGCGCAGAGCAGCATCCAGACGCAGACAAGCTACGGGTGTGTCAGGTCAGCGACGGCAGCGACTCTTTTCAAGTTGTGTGTGGTGCGCCCAACGCTCGAGCCGGGTTAGTTACCGCATTCGCAAAAGTCGGCGCAGTGTTGCCTGACGACTTCAAAATCAAGCGAGCCAAGCTGCGTGGTGTCGAGTCATTTGGCATGTTGTGCAGTGCCGCAGAACTGGGTTTGGGTGATGATCACAACGGTATCGTCGAGCTAAGCAGCGGTTTGGAGATTGGTCGCGACGTGGCAACTGCCATCGGCGCAGAACTGCCCCTGGACGACATTACGGTTGATCTAGACCTAACTCCTAACCGTGGTGATTGTCTATCCATAAAAGGGCTCGCTCGGGAAGTCGGGGTGCTTAACAACACTGCGGTTACGTATCCAGAAATAACCCCAGTCGACAATCGCAGCGAACGCGCGTTGCCGATAACGGTAGAGGCAACTGCACAATGCCCACGGTATTTAGGGCGAGTTATAGAAGGTGTGGATTTGTCGCAACCGACTCCGTTATGGATGAGTGAGCGGTTACGCCGCTGCGGGTTGCGTAGCATTGATCCTGTGGTGGATGTCACCAACTACGTATTGATTGAGCAAGGCCAGCCCATGCACGCGTTTGACCTTAGTCGCCTAAATGCTGGTATTAACGTGCGCATGGCCCAGGCGGGAGATAGATTAACGCTGTTAGATGGTCAAGACGTTGAGTTAGACGCAGAGACCTTAGTAATCGCCGACGGCGTGGGCCCTGTGGCCATTGCTGGTGTCATGGGCGGCAAGCACTCAGGCGTGCAAAGCGACACTCGCGACCTCATGCTGGAATGCGCATTCTTCTCGCCGCTGGCGATCGCTGGAACAGCGCGTCGCTACGGTTTGCATACTGACGCATCGCACCGCTACGAACGTGGAGTAGATGCACAACTGCAGGAGGCAGCGCTACATCGAGCAACCCAGTTGCTTATTGATATCGTGGGAGGCAATCCAGGCCCCATTATTGCGGCAACGAGCGAGCGCGATCTGCCCGCCATGGGGGTTGTAAACCTGCGTCAAAGCCGTTTGCAAAGTGCACTGGGTGTGACAGTAGAGGCAAACACAGTTGACGAAGCCCTAGAGCGATTGGACTTCGCCGTGAGTGTGCGCAAACAAACTGATGCCGGCGTTGAGTGGCAGGTGATGCCGCCATCGCATCGGTTTGACATCGCCTTAGAGGCCGACCTTATCGAAGAAGTGTGCCGGATCTATGGTTACAACAACATTCCAAGCACGGCGCCGTTGGCGCGTCCGCAGCTGGCGCAAGTGCCGTTAGCACAGCATTCAGAAGCGCAGTTGAAACAGCAATTCGTACGCTTAGGCTTTAACGAAGTTATTACCTATTCTTTTATTGATCCACAGTGGCAAGCCGCGTTTGCACCCGCGCAAAAAGCTCTGGAGCTGACTAACCCAATGTCGTCGGAACAATCGGTGATGCGTACGACCCTGCTGCCTGGTTTGGTGCAAGTGGCAAAAAACAATTGCCTACGTCAGCAAACGACAGGGCGAGCATTCGAGACAGGACTGGTGTTTGTGCCTGGGGGCGATGAGCTCGTGCAGCGCTCCATGATCGGCGGCGTGCTTTGGGGTGATCGCCATCTACAAAGCTGGCACCAAGCGGGTACGCCGGTCGATTTTTTCGATGCCAAAGGTGTCGTAGAAGCCTTGTGTCATTGGAGCGGACGAGCAGCCAGTTTTCGGCCCATTGAAGACCCAACCTTGCATCCAGGACAAAGCGCCGAGGTGGTAATGGCCGGTCAAGTCATAGGGCGAGTCGGCTTAGTGCATCCGCAGCTACAAGCGCAAGTTGATGTACCGCCAGTGTTTGTTTTTGAGTTATTTAGCGAAGCGGTGTTGGCGAAAGCCCAGCGTCGACATCAAGGCGTATCGAAATTTCCTCAGGTGCGCCGCGATCTAGCAGTGGTCGTGGAACGTAAAGTACCGGCAGCAGCATTGTTACAAACCGTGCGAGAGGCCGTCGGCGACAAGTTGGTTGACGTGAGGTTATTTGATGTATACGAAGGCGAAGGCATTGATTCTAATGAAAAAAGTTTAGCGTTAGGCTTGACCTTGCAGAGTCAAACGACCACATTATCTGAAGAGGATATCAACAAGCTCGCGGACGCGGCGTTGCAAGCGATGACAACACAGCATTCAGCAAGACAACGCTAGAAAAACCCAGAAACCGCGCAAAAGAGCGAATTTCAGCGTTAGGCAGACAGCTTGTTCGCACGCGTAAAAGAATAATAAAGAGCAATAAAGAAGCAGAATCAGGCGGTCCCAGCCGACGTACACAGCGGTTGACAGATCAAAGAGCGAAGATGCGACAGATGCAAAAAAGGCAGCCTGGAGTTCATCGCGATGAAGAGTTAAGGGAAGGAAAAGACAGTGGTGGCACTGACGAAAGCTAAAATGGCTGATCAACTATTCGATGAATTAGGGCTGAATAAAAGAGAAGCCAAAGAGATCGTAGAGTTATTTTTTTCGGAAATATCGAAATCGTTAGAAGACAACGTGCAGGTAAAACTCTCTGGCTTCGGCAACTTTGATCTGCGCGAAAAAGGCGAACGCCCAGGGCGCAATCCGAAAACCGGTGAAGAAATACCTATAACCGCGCGACGAGTGGTTACCTTCCGGCCGGGCCAGAAACTAAAGGCTCGAGTAGAAGCTTACGCAGGCTCTCCCCTACAGCCGGATATAGAGCAATAGCGCGTGCTAGAACCCGGCGGCAACGGCGAATTACCCCCAATACCTGGGAAACGCTACTTCACCATTGGCGAAGTAAGCGCGCTGTGTGACGTCAAACCGCACGTATTGCGCTATTGGGAGCAAGAGTTTCCGCAGCTAAAACCGACCAAGCGTCGTGGCAATAGACGTTACTACCAGCGTCAAGACATCATCATGATCCGACAGATACGCGCATTGTTATACGAGCAGGGTTTCACCATAGGTGGGGCGCGTTTGCAATTGGGCAGCGACAGCGCGAAAGACGACATAACCCAATTCAATATGCTGGTGAAGCAAACGCTAACAGAGCTAGAAGACATACTTCGCGCGCTTAAAGCTTAAACACCAAAGCACAGCAAGAGTCGTGCGCGCAAAAATGACAAGGCCAATCCTCGGAATTGCTGTCGTATTATTACTGTCAGCGAGCGCTATTCGCGGCGAGCCGATACCCCGAGATTCAATTTATCGCTACGAAGCGCGTATGGCGTTAATTAACGCGGGCATACTCAGCCTCGAGATAGGCCGCAGCGACGGAATCTACGAGGTGCTCGGCCAGTTCAATACCTCCCGAGCAATGAGTAATTATTACAGTTGGAACGGACTGTTCGCCGCAAGAGGCCATTGGCACGACGGTAAGCCGCAAACGGCGGCGTACTTAACTCGAAGCAAGAGTTCTGATGACCTCTACAAAGTAATCCTTTATACAGCGAAAGGCACGCGACGTATGCTAAAAGCCAGCGAGCCCTTTAAGGACCATCCCCAGCCATTGGGGGTAGATCTAATGAGCGCGCTGTTTGTAAGCCCAGATTGTTTCACTGGCGCTCGCGTGCACGATGGCGAAGACGACTATGAGATCAAACTGCTAAAACGCAAACCTAGACAGATCATTGCGGCAGACAAGTATTACAACGGCCCAGGCATACAGTGTGAATATCAAGTGCGGGACAATAAAGGCCGCAAGCGCCGCGTACAGATTGTGTTGGCGGAGCTAGAGGGCAACACCGTTGCGGTGCTCGCAAGCATAAGAATTCCGCTCTTTCCGGATCCTACGTTTCGGCTGCTCATGCCTGCGCAAGTCAGTGAGCCGACCGTAGAGATTTCTTCCGCGCAAACAGTGCCTAAGTTATAGTAAGCAGCGCCGGAGGCGCATTGTCTGGTAGTACTTTGCGAAAGGCGCAAAGTGCCTAAAAACTTCGCGTCGCGAGGTAGTAGCGCACTATTCACTAAGAGCTTAGTGACGTGCACTGAGTCCAAGAGCTTTTGTGTTCTGGTAAGATTCTCCGCATTCGGGGCGTGGCGCAGTCTGGTAGCGCACTTCACTGGGGGTGAAGTGGTCGCAGGTTCAAATCCTGCCGTCCCGACCAATTTGCTATCTCAGGGCGTCTGCTTAAGTCTTAATATACCCATAAATCATTTTCCTTTGATGGTTTTAAGTGGTACGAGAATGTCTTTATTTCAGATATTCACCTCGGCACCCGTGGATGCCAAGCAGCTAAACTCTTGGAGTTTTTGCGCACTGTC
>MDTB01191321.1_pt1 | contig 18995 bp, 20 predicted proteins | sample 811161 | NCBI WGS metagenome assembly MDTB01 (sample SAMN05326650, study PRJNA326480) | marine metagenome | isolation source: seawater | place: Mediterranean Sea | collected 2009
AGTACAACTTGATTTCCTTTTTCCCACTTACTTACTAGATCACTTATATAAGACGGATTATCTTGCATATCAGCATCCATAATGATAACTGATGCATCAGTTGTGTTTTTTAGGCCTGCCTCAATTGCAGCTTGATGCCCAAAGTTTCTAGATAATCTAATCCCGTTAGTTTTTTCATTTTCTTTTGAGAGATTATTTATTACTTCCCAGGTTTTATCTGTTGATCCATCGTCAATAAAAGTTATATTAAAATTATGGATTAAGCCAGCTGTAGCTTCTAAAATCTTGTCATGAATTATAGGTAAATTTAGCTCTTCGTTATAACATGGCAAAATGACTTCAATTTTTTTCATATTTATCTAAATAATAGGACCTTTTTATATTTTCATATATAAAATATAAACATTCAACCTATGAAAACAAAAACTATCTCATATTTGATTGCATTTGTCTTCATATTTAATGCCTTTTTTTTTCTTAGTTTGAATCAAAGTGATAACTCTGAATCTTGTATTGAAAATCTTTATCTAGAACAAAATCAAATAGAAGTATTAGAACAAAATAACAAGAAATTAATTAAAAATCAAAAAATTATTTATTTAGAATTAGATTTAATCCCAGAGATAAATGGAATCATATGTTTGGGCCAGGAAATTGACTTAACAAATTTACACTCAAATGTAATTGCCACCTCAAATAAAATATTCAAAATTTATCTTTTTTTTACGTTAATTTTTATTACCTGGTTATTTGTTCAATATAAAGGAAATAGTATTTTAACTTACATTTTGTTAATTTTAATAAACCAAGTTTTGATATATCTAATTTTTTTCTCAAGAATTAAATATGACTATTTTATATTCTCAGCATTAATTGCAATTCTTCTTTATTATTTTTTGTTATATAAAAAATTGGCTACAAAAGAGAAAATCTCGTTACTTGATTACTTTATCTTTTTAAATGTCTTAACTCTTTTCTTTGATTACAATTTTTTTACACAAATATCAATCATATTAATTTTGGTGTACATTAGAAAATTTCAAAACTTCAATCTAGACCAAAATCAATTTTCAATTTTAAAATATTCAGTTTTGATTTATTTTTTTCTAAGATTAATTACTGGCCTTGAGCGTCAGTCTGGCAATCTTTGGCAATCATTATCTAATGGTATGTACCGAGGCAGTTCAATCTTTCCAGATATGATTTATGTATTCAGGATTTTTAATTGTAAAAATAACCCATGTGGTAATGATTCCAATGTTTATGGACCTGTTCTTGAATATATAAAATTTTATAACAATCCAATTTTATCAACACAAATAATCAGCGTTTTAGCTATTACTTATTTAATTTACTTCATAAATTCCACGTTTAACTCTAATAAAAAAGCTAGTTTATTCTTTTTTTATTTATTTTTGAGTTCTCCAATAACATTTGCTATTGAAAGAATGAATATAGATGTAATTATTTTTATAATCTTCTATCTTTCCGTTAAGTATTTAATTCCGAAATATAAATTCTTATCAATGTTAATAATAAGTCTATTGATACAAATCAAAATGTATCCTATTTTTTTATTAATCGGACTTTTAGTTGGTTCGTTTATATCTAAAAATAAAAGAGAACTCACAATTTATTTTTTAACTTTCTTTTTGAATACTATATTTCTTGTTTGGTACATTTTAAATGTTCGTGTTGATGAAAATATTCCAAATCCATATGGGATATCTTGGACCTACGGAATACCCTCACATTTTATGAATTATCTTGAGATAATAAATAACTCTTTTCTGGTTGGAATTTTATTTATTCTCTCTCTTATTGTTGGTATTATTTATTTTTCACCACAAATAATTAATGACTTTTCAACAGAGACTATTTTTAATGACAATATAGTTTCTTCATTTTTGATTACGTTTTTATTGACTAGCTTTTATTTTAATTTTGACTATCGTTTGATTTTATTTATATTTGTTGTTCCAAAATTACTACAAAATATTCAAATATCTCGATTTCATAATACAATTTTAGTTTTTTTGGTGACAAGTGTATCTCCGTTTTATTATCAAATAACTGAGATAAATATGAACATAGCTAAATCGCTTTTTCCATTATTTTTTATTGTTGTAAATCATGTATCTTTTTATATTTTATTTCTTATGACTTTCTTCTTGTATTATAAAAAAACTTTTAATCAATACGACTAGCTTTATTTATTGAAAATATTCCATAAATTGAAATTTTTTAGTATCTTTTTTTAGTCACTCTCACTTATACCTCATATAACTATTACTTCATTACATTTTTGAAATTAGTTAATTTGTTTTTTCTTATCTAAACATTATAAACTTCAATTGATTTGCTGAGTAAAATAAGACTCATAGATTCAATAATGAAAAAAATAGCGTTTATAAAATTTGGAGGATTATCTTCTGGAGGTACAGAAGTGTCTTTTCAAAGTTTAGCTAAAGCTTTAGGTGAGAAGTATTTAGTTGATTTCTTTTATTGTGATTCAGCTCCTTATATAGGTTCAGAGTGGGTTCATCCAGATACAGATGTAAATAGAAAAAAATATCTCAAAAATTCAAAAGTTAATTTAATCAAATTTCATGTTGAAGCAAAAGACTTAAGAATAAAAACTCATGATTGGATTAATACTAACTTTTGGGATAAATTTGATGTAAGTAAATATTCGACAATTTTTTCAACCTCAGCAGGTCATTCAGAATATCCTTTTAATAAAATTAAAGAAATTCCAATAATTAATATCGTTACCGTTAACGGAGGAGTAAACAATCAAGAAAATATTATTAAAACAATTTTGATTTCAGATACATCTGCAAAAATTTGGCTTGAACAAGGGGGAGACAAAAATAGATATAAGATTATACCTCTTTTTAGAGAGCCAATTGATAAAGTATCTGATAATTTTAGAGAGAAGCTTAAAATTACTGATAAATTTATTTATGGATTTCATCAAAGAGAAGATGATTCAATATTTTCTCAAACTCCTTTAAATTCATACAAAAGAATTGAAAGTGAAGATAATTTTTTTTTGATGATGGGAGGATCCAAATTATACACCAAACATGCCAATAAATTATCATTAAAAAATTTTGCTCAACTTCCATCATCAGGAGATGCAAAAGAAATTAGTAAATTTCTTAATACATTAGATGTATTTACTCATGGCAGAAAGTATGGCGAAACATTTGGTTTAGTACTTACAGAGGCCATGAGCTTTGGTTTGCCTCTTATAAGTCACAAAGCTGAAACAAATGGTCAAAAAGAGGTTATTAATAATGCCGGGCGAGTGTTTCATAAAAGCAATACAATCTCTTATTCTAGAGAGATGAGAAAACTTCAAAGAAATACAAACTATTACGAAAAAAAACAAACCAATGCGCTTTATAGGTACAACAATATTTATTCATATGAAATAATTAAAAATCAATATTTTCAATTATTAGAAAGTATTATGTTTTAAAGTGCTCAAAGATTTAATCAAAAGGAACAAAAGAATCTATAACTTATTTTTGAATTTTAGAAATTATCTCAGAATAATTTATAACACAAAAACTAGAAGTAGATTTTTTTGGAATTTAAAAAAAGGTGACAACATACTTTCCCTCAATTATCCACTCAACTCAAATTCAGTAGTTTTTGATGTTGGAGCGTATAAAGGAAATTTTACAGAAAAAATAAATTCTAAATTTAAATGTAATATTTATGCATTTGAACCAATTGAAGAATATTCAGAATACCTTAATAAGAAATTTTTAAATCATAAAAATGTTGTTATCTTTAATTTTGGTCTGTTTGATGAAAATAAGGAAATGAAGTTATCAAATATTGGTGGATCTTCAAGTGTATACAATAGAGCTGAAGGAAATCTAATAAATAAAGTAAAGATGAAGTCTTTTCAAAACTTTATTCAGGAAAATTCAATCAAAAGTATAGATCTCCTTTACATGAATATTGAAGGTAGCGAATACAAACTTTTAAATCACATTATAGAAACTGGGTTTATAGAAAATATAAATCATCTTCAAGTTCAATTTCATAATTTTGTTAACAATTCAAAAACATTAAGAAATTTACTTAGAAAAGAACTTAAAAAAACTCATGAATGTGTTTTTAACTTCCCATTTATATGGGAGAGGTGGGATAAAAAAAGTAAAGATAAATTGTAGAATTTCAACACTTATATGCTTTTATTTTTTTAATTAACCCATCCTCAATTTCTATAACATCGATGACATCTATAGATTCTTCATTGTTAAGTAATACTTTTATTTCTACAAAAACTTTGTTATCACAATTCCCAATATCTATAATTTCTGCCTTTATATTTGGAAAATTAGTGAATATGTTGACATTTTCATTAATAACTTCATCAATACCAATAAATTTATTGTCCCAATCAATTAATTGAATATCATCTTTGAAAAGATCTTTTAGTTTGACTACATTGTGTTCGTTCCAATATTCAAAATATTTATTTTCTATACCCATATATTTATTTTCCTTTGTTTTTTTATAAATTTAGATTAGTCACTTTATTTTAAATTTTTGATAAATTTTATTTCTTAATTAATATACTTTGTAAATTGGTAAATTTAGATCTATAAACGTGGAGACTTTAAAAATAAATTGACAATAATAAAACAGACCCATATTTTAAAAAATAATGTTAAAAGATTAATTAAAAGATTACGGCTTGGCTCATTAAAAGAATTTGATTTTACTCAATCTTATTTGAGGCACAATGATGAATATAAAGAAGATGAAGCAATTAATAGAGAAAGAAAATATCATAAAAAAAATTCATTTTATGCTTTAAACAAAGATAAGAAATTGTCTCCTATTTATTTTAGTAAAAATAGTGTCGGTAATATTTTGGATAATAAAATCACAATAAAAAAAGTAATAGATTTAGGTAGTGGATCTGGTTGGTTTGTAAATTTTGTTGATCAAAATTATTCTTTTATTGATAATATTTATGCCATAGAACCCTCACGTAATGCAATAGAAATATCTAAAAATATTTATGGTGAAAAATCAAAAGTAAATTATCTAAATCAATATGCTCATATCTCTTTACAAGGTATTAAAAAAGATAAATATTTAATAACCAGTCATGTTGTCTTTTTACATCTTCCCAGAAGGTACACAAAAAAAATTCTAAAAATAATTGATAAAATTTGTGAAAAAGATTCATTGCTAATATTTTATGAGCCAATTGGTACTTCATTTTTGAATAATTATTATTTGCACAATGCTAAACCTCAAAAATTTTGGAAGAATAATCTTAAAAATTTTCATGTTAGTTTTGAAAAAAATAATTTAATTTTTGCAAAAAAAATAACTAGTTAGTCACTCTTTTCATGAACTTTTTTATTAAAGGAGTTCTTTTAAAATATGGTTGTTCCATCCCAAAAAAAATTTCCTTTCTTACATTGAGGGGATACAATAAAAAGTATTTTATTTTTTGCCATAAAGAATATTCTTTATCTCGAACAGATAAAATTGGATATTTCAATTGTTTTTCAGGATTATTGAAGAAATAAGTTTCATCTTCAATATACATACATCCTTTTGTTTTACACATTAAGCTCAAAATACTTTGATCGTTTCTGTGTGCCTTAAAATAATTTTCTTGATGATAATTGTTCTCATAATGGTCAGTAATTAAGTTTGGATCTTTTTCTATAATTTCTAGGTATTCATTCAAAAAAGTTATTGCTGCTTCATTTTTTTTTACTAGAAAAGCAGTTGCCATAAAAATTGGTGATAATGCTTCATCTGAGTTTTGATTTAAATTAAAAAATTGAAAAGTTTCTTTAGTAGTCCACTCTCTTTCAATTAAATTCTTTACTTGAAACATTAAAAATGATTGTTCAGACTTAGAAAGCATATCAAAATATTCTTTCAGTCTGTTTCTTCCTTTTTTATTAATAGTTGATCCTGAATCAGCATATAGAAGTATGTCATTTTCATCCATATTATTGAGTGTTTTCAATATTATGTTATATTTCCAAACCCAATATCCTCCACCTTTTTTCATATTCAAAACTTTTTTAAATTTTTTCTTAAATTCAATATCTAACTTTGAGTTATTATAAATTATTACCTTATCAAAAAAATTAATACTCTTTGCTTGTTTTTTAATTCTATGTCTTTGAATGAAATAATTTGAGTCACCGTAACTTATAAAAATCTTATTCATATCGAGTTACTTGTTAAAATATTTCTAAAAAAGTATATTGAATCATCATGTTTAAGTATTTTAAAAAAATTAATTATTAAGAATTTAATTTTTAATATATATGATACTTTTTTAAAAAAAAGTTCACCATTGTTATATTCTTTAACTAATTGATGATAAAAAACTGAATTTAGTTTCAACAGTCCTTCTAAATCCCAGGGTTTTGTTTTCCCCACGTAGTGAACAAAAAAAGCTTCTTCCTCGATTAGTTTTTGATTAAATACATAATCCTCTAAAACTACGTGCATATTTAGCCATTTATTCATATTTAAAAAATTATCTTTAAAATAATTATTAAGAATATCTTGATCATGATAAAAAAAATCTTTTTGAGTTTCAGTTTTTAATTTTTTAGTTATGTCATTTTTATACCATTTTTCATAGTCAATGAATAAAACACCTGCATTGAAATAGGGTTTATTTCTCGTTTCATTGTCATAGTTGTTGACATCTAATGCAGCTATTGTAAAATTTTTTTGATTCATTTCTTCAAAAGTTTTAGTGACTATTTCGTCAAAGTTATTAATTGCAAAAGCATCTGCGTCGATATATATTAAATTTTTTAATTCTTTATTGATATAGTCACCAATAAAAAGTCTAAAATAAGTTGCCATCGAAACATGTCTATCCTCCAAATTCGGATAATCAAAATTGTCTTCAATTCTGTATAGTGAAATACGTATCTTTTTATTTTTGATTTCTAGATTATTTTTAAATTTATTAAATGAAGCTGGATTACTGTGAATAATATGAATATCTAAAAATTCTTCTGAACATTTTATTAATGATTGTATAGACAGATAGCATGGAACATTATATGTTGTATCAATGCAATATATGAAACTGTTCATTCAAAATTAAAGTTTAATATACTATTTATTATTATTTCTAAATTCTTTATACGCTGTCAAACCTAATTCATTCATTTGATCAAAAAAATCGGTTGAAAGCTTGATCGATTTTTCATCAATATTTGGAGAGAAATCTTCAACATCAAAATCAAAATCGTAATCAATATTTATCAATTTATTTAAATTATCATTTTCAAACATCAAATCAAAAACTTTTTCACCAATAGTTGGAACAGTGTTTAATTGAAAAGTCCAAATCAGTTGTTCAATTGTTCTCATACTGCCACTAATAATCTTTGTATTTCCATGGTTAGATGTGAATAAAAATGCCATAAGTCTTTTTGCATCTATTCCAACTTCTTCCATTCTCCCTGGAATAAGGCTGACATAGTCAACATTGAACGTTATACATTTTAAAGCCGTAGATGGATCAGACACTCCTGTGACATTGGTAAGCACCATTTCTTTAAGAATATCAATTTTTTCTAAAATTTGTAACTTTGGAGGGATCTTCATTCCAACCGTCATCCTATCTCCTGATAATTGTGATATATAGTCTGCAAATTTAATTGCTAAATCAATTTCTATTTCTGAATTTGGTAATTGTATATGAACCTCACCTTTATTATCTCCTCTTAAATCAAACAAGAATTGACCCAAATTTTCTGCAATTTCTAACCATCTTTCCAAATTGTTTTCATTAATTTTGTTGAATGCATTTGGATTGGTTGTAATACCTTTAATAAGCTGAAAATCAATTTTGCCATCTAATTTTTCTGTTGTCTTTTTAATATATTCTAAATTTGCGGTATCAAAGAAAAATTCTTTCATTTTATAATTTTGTATCTTTCTTGAACTTTTCCCAAGATTCTAATCTATAGGCCTTATCATCTATATAATAATCAGCAACGGGCTTTCCAAAATGAAGTTCGTCATAAGGAATTTCATATTTAGCTAACCAATCTATAACAATTTTTGATTGATTAGCTATTATTTTTCCAAGATTGTTATTAAATGTTTTCATATTTCTTGCAGTATAGATAATTATATAGTGGCCTTCTGATTTTAGATTCTTTAATGTATCCACCGCTCCTTCAATTGGCTCTACATCTTGATAATTTTGATCTTCTGTTTTGTTTTTACAAATTGTTCCATCAAGATCAATACAAAATCTATAATTTTTCATAAACTTTATTTAATAAATCAACACCTGTAACAAACATTGCCTTTTGCCTTTCAATACTATCATAATGCCTTGCGCACATTCCAACATATATTATTCCTTCAATAAGTGAAACAAGATTTGAATCGTAACCATGAAGATTTATTTTGTTCATCAAAATTTTTGAAATTTTATTTTTATTATCGTTAGAGAATTTTAAATCTATATTTTCACTTTCAATATTCAGATTAAATTCATCAAATATAAAATATTCATAACCACCATTTACAGAATGACTTAGCTTGGCCAAATCGTAATAGTGGTTACCATAAAAATCTTTATTTCCAAATTTTCCTCTTGGATCTACAAATTTAAGTATCACATCATCATTTTGGTAGTTTTTAGAAAAAAGTATATTACTAAAACAAAGATCTCCATGAATGTAATAAAAGTTTTTATCAAAACGTAAAGAAAAAATGTGTTTTTTTATATCTTCCCAAATTTCATGAAAATTAAGTAATTCTTTATTGTTAAAATAAAATTTATTAATTTTTGAAAATTCTTTAAAGAATCTATTTTCATTTATTAATTTTAAATATTCGACTTCAGTTTTTTCAATTAACATTCTATAAATGTCAGATTTTGTAGATCTTTTTTTTTCTAACTTATAATTTTTTATGTATGTGAATAAAAAATCGAAAATTTCCCCCCATTCCTCTTTATCAAAATTTTCATAAATCATTTGTTGGCCAAGATTTGAATATCCGTAATACTCAACTTCGAGTTTGTAGGGCTTTGTTATTGATGTATTTTTTTCAACTATTCTTGGAAAGTATATTTGAAGATTTTTGGGAAGATTTTTATAATAGTTAATTTCGTTTAAAAGTCTTTCTTCTTTACTTTTTTTAATTATTGATGATAGGTTATTTTGATTTAATTCAAATGAATTGTAAGCTCTAGTTGTAAACTTCATTCTTAATTTGTTCAATTGAAATAAAGGGTAAATTATAAAGTTTCGCAAATTTTTCTAATCCTTCACCTTTTACCATTTGTCCCTGCCAGTCCATCATTTCAATTATTATGCCTACTGGTTCTACGTTGGCAAGATTCATTAATTCAATTGTCCCTTCCGTATGACCTTGCCTTTCCTTGAGCAAGTCTTTTGCTGCTTTTAGGGGAAATAAATGCCCAGGTTGAGAAAGGTCATCAGGTTTTCCTTCACTTGAAACAAAAGTTTTTATTGTTTCTAATCTATCATCAAGAGACATGCCAGTAGTTATGTTTTTAGAAGCATCAATTCCAGTTGCAAATGGGGTTGCAAATTGATCTTTATTATTTGAATGTTGCATCGGAATATCAAATTGTTCAAGTTTGTCACTTGTGCATGGAAGACACATTAACCCACGGCCATGTAAAAAAAGAAATTGAAGATTAAAAAAATTAACTTTTTCAGCAGATAAAACTAAATCTCCCTCGAATTCTCTATCTTCTTCATCAACTAATACAATTGGTACTCCATTTTTTATTGCTTCTATTGCGTCATCTAATTCTTTTGAATATTTAATAGACATGTTTAAATACTAATTGAATAAAGTAACATTAATTCAACATTTCAATATTTTTTTGAATGTCCTCAGGCGTTCCCAGTGAATAAAATTCATCTTTGTCCATTTGAAAGGTTTTTATCTTCAATCCATTTTCAATCATGTAGTTAAAAGTTAAAGACAGCCAATACTCGCCATTAAAATCAGATTTATCTAAATCTTGAAAACTATCTGTAAAGTATTTAATTTTTTTCCAATAATATATTCCATTCAATGAATGTTCAGAAATAGCATATTTTTCTGCAAATTTTACAGCGAACCCCTTTTCATTTAATTCAACATGACTATAGGGAGATGATTTGCCAATATCAAAATCACCATGATTATATGTTGTCACAGCTGCATCCACATCTTTTCTACTTACTAGTTCTAAAAAAGAATCTTTCGACCATGGAGTATATTGATCACAATTTGATATAATCAGTTCCTCATCTTGGTTAAATTCAATTTCATTAAGGCCTATAAAGCTAGTCTCAGCCTGACCTCTTGTTTCTTGATTTATTTCAACTAATTCAATATCAATTTTGTAGGTATTACCAATTTCATATATTTTATCTATAAAAATTTTATCTAATGTATTACAGATAACATAATGCTTTGCATCAAATGAAATCGATGACAATGCATATTCAATCATTGGTTTATTTTTAATATCTATAAAAGGCTTTGGTTTAAGATAATCATTTTTTTTAAAACGTACACCTTTTCCGCCAATAGGCCACAAGATAATCATATAAAATAATAATAACAATTCAATATTTTTAGAACATAATCTAAAGATAAGTCAAAATAAAATATCGATGTTTGTTTCTTGATATAATTTAAACTGTGAAGATTGCCTTACTTCTTTGTGGACAAACTAGGACATTTTTAGATAAAAGAGTTTTAAATTTACAAAATAGGTTTATTGAATTTTATAATCTTGACGTATTTGTCTCAACCTGGAAAAATTCGGGGGTCTCGGTTTATGATTTATTCATAAATAATTCGACAGAACAGGATGACAAAGAGATATCAAAGTCTGACTATGATCATCTTCAAAATTTAAAGTCAATAAATATAAACTCTTTTGAAGATTTTGTTAAAAATTCAAAAGATTCTGAAACAAAAGAAAGAATGAAAATTTATTTAAAAACTCTAAAAAAAGGTACTTCTACCTACAACCCCCATAGATTTGCTACTAGCTATCCTCAGCTATACACCATGTTTGATGCCAATAAACTTAAAAATAATTATGAAAAAGATAGAGGCTTCACATATGATGTCGTAATAAAAAGTCGGCCAGATTTTGTTTTTTACGACAAAATAGACAAGCATTTTGAAAATATTAAAAATTCTGTAAAGTCAATAAATTCAAAACCCGATTATTATTTTCCGAATCGTATCTTTGATGTAATGTTTATTTCAAATTCTCATAATATGACTAAATTAACGAACTCTTATTTGTATTTTGAAAAACTTATCAAGCTAAATCTCTATGAAAAATTTAAATTTAACTATGGAAATAAAATTGAATCTATATTGGCTAAATATAATTTAAATTTTGAATTTTTAAAAGGCCTCGAGGATTATGACTGCAATAGGATATTATATAAAAATGCACGAAATCATAATTTGATAGTAGAAGATATTGATAAAGTGTTAGGAGAATTGATTAAACTAGAAACATTATCTGAATTAGATAATTTAATAAAAACAAAATTTGTCTGATATATATTTATTTATATTTAAAATTGAATTGTGCCTAAATTATCAATACTTACATCTTCATTTAATTCAGAAAAATATTTAAATAATTTTTTGAAAAATGTATCAGATCAATCATTTCAAGACTATGAGTTGTGTATAGAACTAGTTACACCCTCACAAAAAGAAAAAAATATTTTCAGAAAATCCAAATTATCAAAAGATAAATTAAATGACCAGTTTGTAAATAAAAAAATATCACTTTCTAAAGCATGGAATAATTCTATTTTAAGATCACAAGGAGAGTATTTATGTATATGGAATACAGACGATATACGTACTAAAAATTCACTTGAATTGATGGTAAACATACTTGATGAACAAGAGAATATAAATTTTGTTTACGGAAATTATTTTATAGTTAACAAATACAAATCTAAAAAAGGAAATTTTATAGATGAGTCAAATAGAGAGAATGAGTTAAAAAAATCTATGATTCTTGGACCCTTTTTCATGTTCAGAAAAAATGTAATAAATGAAATAAATATGTTTGATGAACAACTTCTTTCGGGAGCAGATTTTGACTTTGCATTAAGATTAGGAAATAACTTTAAAGGAATACATATCAAAGATAATTTAGGCTATTTTTTAAATATTGGAAAAGGTTTAAGCACAAGCTCTGGAAGTCTTCAAGAGATTGAAAGAACTGTAATTGAGTTAAGGTATGGATTAAAGCCAATTAACAAACAACTAATTAAAATAGCTGAAGAAAACTATAATATTTTTAATTTAAAAATAAATAATCAGTTTATAAATATTAATAATTTTATCTAATCTTATGAAAACCATTATCTTAATGCCAACAAAAAATGAAGAATGGATTTTGCCCATTACCATTTCTGCTGCATCATCAATTGCTGAAAAGATTATTGTTTCAGATCAAAAATCACAAGATAAAACAATTGAAATATTAAAAAAATCCAACAATATTGATTTTATAGAAAATAAAAATATTGGACATTCCAATCAGGTTAGATGGGAGCTCTTAGATTATGCACGTTCAAATTATGGGAAAAATAACCTGATCATTACTATCGATGCAGACGAAATTATTCCACATTCAATTTTTAAAAATTATAGAAATAATATATTAAGTAATAAACCCGGGACTATATTTTCACTTCCATGGATTCAATTGTGGAAGTCTGTAGAAAAATACAGGAGTGATAAAGGAGTCTGGAGTCCAAAAACGAATAAAAAAGCTTGTATGTTTATTGATGATGGAAAACTAAGTTATGATAACAAGTTTGTAATCAATGATCACACATCCAGAGTTCCAAATCAAAATATTCGAGACAAAATAGACATACAGGTTCCATTATTACATTTTCAATTTGCAAATTGGGAGAGGTCACAAATAAAGCAAGTATGGTATCAATGTACAGAACTTTTAAACGGTCTTGACCCAGAGACAATCAACAATAAATATTTTCATTCTAAAAATCAGGAAGGAGTTAAATTGAGAAAAGTCAAAAAATCTTGGTTGAAAAATATATCAATCACAAATTCAATAACTACATCAAGCATTCCGGAAACATGGTATTTTTCAGAAATAAAAGAGATGTTTAATAAATATGGAATTAAAAAGTTTGAAAAATTAGATATTTGGGATAATAAATATATTCAATCCTTAATTAATTAAACAATTTTAAAATTTTAAATTTAATTCTTTTATAAAAAGATACTTTATTAAAGTAATAATTATTTTCACCAAAAAAAATAGGCTTTTTAAGATTATCAAAGTAATTAATATAAAATTTAAACTTTTGCCAAAAGGAATATCTCCCATCCCTAACGGTAAGTATTGGATATTTGTATTGTTCAATTAGATTATCAGCGAAATAAGTTTCATCTTTTATTATGATCGATTCATTAATTTTACCTAACAAACTTAATATGCTCTGGTCGTGTCTTGGAGATACGAATCCATCAATTTGATTTTGCGAATAATAATTTGTTACTAAATTATTATCAAAATCTAATGCTTCAAAAAATTTATTTATAAAATTTTTAGATATCTCATTATTTTTTATAAATAAGATTCCACCAGCTAGTTGGTCACTATTTGCTTCATCTGATTCAAGACTTAAATCAAAATAATTAAATAATTCTTTCGTAGTCCAGTATTTCTCTTTTTTGTCTATAGAAAATCTAAGAAAGGCTTCATCTGAATTTTGTAATAGGTTGAAGTATTCTTCAAGACGATCTTTTCCATTAATATTAAGCGTGCTACCAGAGTCAAGATAAAAAATTATATCACCCTCATTGGTAGAAAATAAGAGTTTGTTTATTATATAAATTTTCCAAATCCAAAATCCTCCACCTATTTCATTATCAATTATTTTTTTATATTTGGATAAGAATTTTTTAGATAAATCTTTTCTGCTGTAAGTATGTATTTCATCAAATAATTCAAAACTTTTAGCCTGCAATGAAAGCCTTTTTTTTTGAATATTATATTTTTTGTCCCCGTAAGTTACAAAATGTTTCTTATACATAGATTTAGTTATCTAAATAGAAATTTATATGTAAATAGTATCAAATTCAATTTAACCAATGATTGTTATTTTGATAAAAATCTATCGTTTCTTTTAATCCTTCATCAAAATTTCTATCAAATGAACCACCCAAACTTTCAAGAAGTGAACTATCAAGACCATACTTTATATCATGACCAGGCCTAATAGGGTCATTAGCTAAAAATTTGTAATTGAAGTCTTTATTTAATTGACTTGAAATTAATTCTGCTACCTCAAGGTTGCTAATTAAACTATTTCCTGAAATATTAATTTTAGTTGGATTTTTTTGTTGAACATCAAAAGCTACTTTTTGAACTTTTTTAAAGTTACTAATTAAAAACAATATGCTCTCTGAAAGATCTTCGTTATATAAGTAGTATCTACTTCCCGGTTTATTATTTTTATCAGTATGGATTATTATTTCTTCATTGTTTAATATTTTTTTGATCGTATTAGGGATATATTTTTCAAAATGCTGCCTTTTGCCATACACATTTGAACAATGGGTTATTAATGAAGGAATCGAGTAAGTGTTTGAGTAGGCAATTGTCAGTTCTTCACCACCAGCTTTTGTAGCTGAGTAGGGATTTTTTGAGTTATACCTATCCCATTCCAAAAACTTTTCTTTTTTGTCTGAAGGTCCAAAAACCTCATCAGTGCTGAAATAGTAAAACATTTCTAACTTTTCAAGTTTTCTAGCAGCTTCAAGAAGATTGAATGTTCCAACTATATTGTCTTGAATAAACAAATAAGGATCTTGCACAGATTTGGTTACATGAGACGATGCTCCTATGTGAACTATATGTGATACTTCATTTATCTCACTAATCAAATCATCTGTAAATGGCGCCTTTAAGTCATGAAAAAGAAACTTTAATCTTGAGCTTGAAGATTTACCAATTTCATTTGAAACCTCATCTAACCTTTTAAGATCACCGGCGTAACTTAATCTATCAAAAGTTAATATTTCCCAGTCAGTTTTTTCAAGAATTTTTTTTATTGCTTGATGTCCAATAAATCCAGCACCACCGGTAACTAGGATTTTATTTCTCATACACGTAAACTTTAATATATATTTTTACTTATTTTTTGATAAAAAATTAATTATTATTCCAAGAAAGATATATCTAGATAGAAATCAATAAAAATACTATCTTTATTAGTAAAGAAAAAAATGAATTCAACAAAATTTTAAAGTGATGAAAATTGTAGATTTTTTATATTCAAAAAAAATAATTTGGTACTTAACTATTTTCTTATTTATTTCACTTTTGTTTATTCTTGTTTTCAATATCCTTTCCTTTGATCCAATTTATGGATACGATGCTGAAGCACATCTTAATTATATTGATCATTTTTCAAGATATTTGCCAAGAGAAATATCCTTCCCAAACCAAAATGAATCTAGAGAATTTTTTAACCCACCTTTACCTTATATCATTCCATCTATTGCACAGGTAATATGCCGAAATATAATATCATCTTCAAACTTTCTTGAGGACTGTCAGCCTATATACACAAAATCTTCTCAAGTTTTTCAAACGATTATTTATTTGATTACTTTATTTATAAATATGTCAATCTGCAATAAATTGACTAAAAATAAAAAATTCTTTAGTTTCAATTACTTAATTTTAATTTCTTTATTAGCTGTAAATTATAGAACTATATCAATGATTAGAGGCGAGCCCTATATTTTATTTTTTATGAGTTTATTATTTTATTATTTTCTTAAAATTTCCGATAAAAATTTTGATTATAAATCTGTTGATATATTTATTTTTGGTTTAATTATTGGTTTTTTAGCTTTAAGCAGGCAATGGGCGTTTCTTCTTTTTCCATCATTCTTAATTGTTTATTTTTATATCGATAAAAAGTATAGAAACAATTTCTTTAAATTCATAAGCTTATCTTTTATTATTGGCTTTATTTTTTCTGGATGGTTTTATTTTTATCTCTTTTTTGAATATGGATCATTTACTGCTTTCAACAAAGAGATAACGCCATTCCAATTATCTAACCAGCCTTTAAGTTTTTACTTTTCATCATTTGCAGATCTAAATTTAACTTTTGAGAAGCCTATAAGACCTAATTTTAGTAATCAATTAATTCCAATACTTTACTCAGATCTTTGGGGAGACTATTGGGGATACTTCGTGTTTACGTCACGTTTTACAGATATAGGAAGAAATCAAATGCTAATAGGGGATTATTTAGCAAGGGTGAATATGTTTTCACTGGCTCCATCTTTATTTTTTTTAATGAGCTTTATAAAATTTAGAAAAAATTCTGAAAAAAAAGTTTTTGTAACTTACTTGTTTTACTCAATAATTGTTTCTTTTTTTGGATACTTATGGTTTTTAATAAGCTATCCAGAATTTCCTACAGGGGACACAATTAAAGCAACTTATATTATTCAAATGTTTAATATCTTTGTACTACTTGGGGCATTCAAATTAGACGAAATTAAAAAAAATAATCACAAATTATACACTTCACTAATCATTTTATTTTTGATCGTTTATGTTCATAATTATTCTTCTTATTTATCTCACTTTCCAATATCTTTTTAACATTAATTCTCTTTTTGCCTGTAAAATATAGTTAATGGATCCACTAGTAAGCGTAATCATTCCTTCTTACAATAGATTTGATAACTTATTGAATGCAGTAAAAAGCGTAAGTGATCAAAATTATAAAAACATTGAAGTAATAATTATAAATGATGGTTCAAGTGATAAAAGATATCTAGAATATGAATTTGGAGATTCTGTCAGGTTAATCAATCTAGATAAAAATTCAGTTCAAACAAAAGGGTATTTTTCAGACAGCATAAGAAATTATGGAATTGAAAAATCAAATGGAAAGTATATTGCATTTTTGGATGATGATGACTACTGGTTCCCTAATAAAATCAAATTACAAATAGAAAAACTAGAAAACTCAAATTTTAGTATGGTATGCAGCGATGCTACAGCCGGCGTTGGTAAATATGATGAAAATAGTAAATATAAACTATACAATAACGAAATTCATTACAATGAAATATCAAATATTTATAAAAATTCAAAATTAAAAAAACAATTTAGAAATTCCTTTTTCTATCAATTTCAATTTCCAGATGTTTGGAATATAAATTTTTTAAAAATTCATAACTGCATTTTGACCTCAAGCCTTGTTGTTGAAAAAAAACTTTTAGAAAAAATTGGTGGCTTTAGGGATATTCAAACTAAAAATCACTATTCTGATTATGACTGCTGGATTGGATTATTGACTCACACGGATTGTTTTTATTTCAAACAACCTCTTTTACACTATGATATTTCTGAAGGTATGAATGTTAATACAAAATGAATAATTTTAAAAAAATATCAAAAAACGTACTCTATATATCGCGAGTAACAAAAGTTACAAAGAAAAAAATAAGACTATTTTTATCAGTAATCTTGTCAAACTTGACTGTATTAATGGATGTTTTGTTAATATTAGTTTTTGCAAATTTAATTAGTGGAGAAAATTCGGAAGAATCCACTTACTACATTTTTATAAGCTTTATTGTTGAAAACTTATTCCTATTACCAATACTTGTTGTTTTAAGAACCACAGTTGTCTTAATTGAAAAAGTAAATATCCATTCTTTACAGCTTGCAGTTGAAAAAAATCTTAAAGAGCATGTTCTAACTGAAGTTTATAAAAAAGGAAATTATTCAATTGCAGATGCCACATTTTATACAAATACCCTGAGTGGCCACATGTCTTATTTTTATGGAGCTTTAGCTGGGATGCTGAATAACTTGATTCAGATTGTTGTATATTCTTCATTTTTGATTTACACGGATTTTGAAACTATATCTATCTTTGCTATTGGTGGAATAATATTATTTTTTCCAACACGATACTTATTACTTCAGGGAAGAGTGTACATGCATGAGTCATTTATAAACGCTCAAGAGGTTGGGAGAGACATACAAAGAGTTATACAAAATTTATTTTTAATAAAAATTCTAAAAACTAGCGAGTACGAACTTAATTTATACAAAAAATCGATAACAAGCTTACAAATATCACAGTTTAGAAACTTAGCTTATGGAACAATAAACGCATTATTACCTAACTTCTTAACAGTATTTACAATTGCTATTTTGGTAGCCTTTTTTAATTTTGCTAAAGTAATAACCTTAGAATTTCTTGGGATAACATTAAGACTTGTACAAACTATAGGAAACGCAAATAATACTCTTAATATGTTGGTAAATTCATCTGTTCATATTGAAAAATTTATGGAGTTTGAATCAAACAAGCTTGAAGTTGATAATGACTACTACAAAGTTGAAGATGACAACAATAATGCTGTCTCACTACAAAATATAAGTTTTAAATATTTTAACTCTGATGAGAATATTTTTGAGAATCTAAGCATTGACTTTAAGAAAGGTAAGCATACAGTACTTACTGGTGCTAATGGATCAGGTAAAAGCACTCTTTTAGGCTTGATTTCTCAAATCTATTATCCACAAGAAGGAAACGTAAATATAATTTCAAACAAAATAGGATATGTAGGTGTAACCCCATTAATAATAGACGGAGGTCTTAAGACTAATTTATTATATGGAAATAGTTCATCAAAAATATCTGATGAAGAGTTGGTTCAGATTTTACAAACATTTAAATTATTTGAAGATCAAGATTATGATCTTGATCTATTGATTTCAAACCGAACACTATCATCCGGACAAATGCAAAAAATTTCATTTATGAGAGCACTACTGGCTAATTCATAAATCTTACTACTAGATGAATCAACATCAAATTTAGATGTAAATACTAGAAATATGATTTTTAATA
>MDTB01153736.1_pt1 | contig 18994 bp, 14 predicted proteins | sample 811161 | NCBI WGS metagenome assembly MDTB01 (sample SAMN05326650, study PRJNA326480) | marine metagenome | isolation source: seawater | place: Mediterranean Sea | collected 2009
AATATTGGCGCAAGGTTTGATGATAGGGTAACTGGAAAATTATCTGAATTTTCTCCTCAGTCTCAGAAAATTCATATTGATATTGATGCCTCCTCTATTAATAAAAATATTCAGGTTGATGTTGGTATCATTGGGGATGCTGGGATCGTACTTGATGCTTTAATTGCAGAAATGAAGGTACAATCTTTCGAGCCAAATGCGGCACCACTTGCAAAGTGGTGGCAGCAAATAAATGAATGGTGTTCAAAAAAATGCCTTGGATACAAGCAGGTAAGTCAGGTGATAAAGCCACAATATGCGCTGGAGCGGCTGTATCAGATGACTAAAGACAGGGATACTTACGTTACAACCGAAGTTGGTCAGCATCAGATGTGGGCAGCACAGTATTTTGGCTTCAACAAGCCGAATAGGTGGATGACATCTGGCGGACTTGGTACAATGGGCTACGGACTGCCTGCAGCTATGGGTGTTCAGGTTGCGCATCCTGAATCGCTTGTAATTGACGTCTCAGGCGAGGGCTCATTCATGATGAACATGCAGGAGCTATCAACAATCGCACAGTATAATCTGCCCGTTAAGATATTTATATTGAATAACGAATGGTTAGGTATGGTTCGCCAATGGCAGGAGCTTATTCACGGTGGAAGATATTCCCAAAGCTATTCTTCTTCTCTGCCTGATTTTGTTAAATTAGCAGATACTTTTGGTATGACAGGGCTTGTGGCTGAGACAGCCTCTGGCTTAGATGGTGTAATAACCCAAATGCTTGACACAAATGGACCAGTTATTGCAGACATTCGAATCGAAAAAGAAGAAAATTGCTTCCCAATGATACCATCAGGTGCTGCTCATAATGAGATGATATTAGGGCCTGACGACCAAGATGGCGCTATTTCAGAGTCTGGAAAGATTCTCGTTTAAAGAACAGATGTCAGAGCGTGAATTATCGCAAGTGCCAATTAGGTCTGCGAATAGTGCTGCCAGTATAATAGAGGAATAACATTAGATGTTAGATACGCAAAAAATCGAGAGCCATACCTTATCCGTGCTTGTTGATGACGAACCAGGCGTGCTTGCTCGTGTCGTGGGACTGTTTTCTGGTCGTGGTTACAATATTGAAAGTCTGACAGTGTCAGTTGTTGATAAAAAGAAAAAAACATCTAGAATTTCAGTTGTAACAACTGGAACACCGCAAGTTATAAACTTGATAAAACAGCTATTATCAAGACTAATTCCTGTCCACAAGGTAGAAGATCTTAGCAATGGGCCGCCGCATGTAGAACGTGAGCTAGCGCTTGTGAAAATCGTTAATAAGGGTGATAATAGAATTGAGGCGCTTCGCATTGCTGATAGTTTTAGAGCCCGGATTTTAGATAGCTCTCTTAATAGTTTTGTATTTGAATTAACAGGTGCTACTGACAAAGTGTCTGCCTTTGTTGACCTGATGGAATCTCTTGGTAAAGTAGAAGTTGCAAGAACTGGGATTTGTGGTATCACCCGTGGAAATAAAATTGATCTTGCGGACTGATAATTACAAATTATAGTGCCCTATTTAAACAGTGGTTCTGCCCTATAGATGGCCTTTAATTCGCCATTTTCTATCAGTATCGTTTTAAAATATAGTAAGGAGAAACAAATGCGCGTTTATTATGATCAGGATACCGACCTAGGGTTAATAAAATCAAAGAAAGTTGTTATCGTAGGATACGGTTCACAAGGTCATGCGCATGCAGCAAATCTTAAAGATAGCGGCGTGAGCGACGTTACAGTTGCACTTCGTGAGGGTTCTGCATCCGCGGCAAAAGCAGAAGCTGCCGGCTTCAAGGTGTTGTCAGTTGCGCAGGCAGCTGCTTGGGGCGATGTGATAATGATGCTGACCCCGGATGAATTGCAGGCAGAAATTTATTCGGGCGAAATAGCTGAGAATATCCGTCCTGGTGCGTCGCTTGCATTTGCGCACGGCTTAAACGTGCACTTTAACCTGATTGAACCTAGAAGCGATGTTGACGTGTTTATGGTTGCTCCCAAAGGCCCAGGCCACACTGTTAGAAGTGAATATGTGCGAGGCGGCGGAGTGCCATGCCTTATTGCTATTCATCAAGATGCATCTGGCAATGCCCATGATATTGGTCTTTCTTATGCTTCAGGGGTTGGTGGTGGTCGCTCTGGAATTATCGAGACTACTTTCCAAGAGGAATGCGAAACTGATTTATTTGGTGAGCAGGCTGTATTATGTGGCGGATTAGTTGAACTTATCAGAGCTGGGTTTGAGACTTTAACAGAAGCAGGATACGCACCTGAGATGGCGTATTTTGAGTGTCTGCATGAAGTAAAACTTATCGTTGACCTCATTTATGAGGGTGGCATTGCAAATATGAATTATTCAATATCCAACACAGCGGAATATGGTGAATATGTAACTGGCCCAAGAATCGTGACATCCGATACTAAGGCGGAGATGAAGCGTGTGCTTGAAGATATTCAATCAGGAAGATTTACACGAGACTGGATGCTTGAGAATAAGGCGCATCAGTCAAGTTTTAAAGCAACGCGCCGTCGTAATTCAGAGCATCCAATTGAGCAAGTTGGTGGGCGTCTTCGTGCAATGATGCCTTGGATTGGCGCGAATCGTCTGGTTGATAAAGATAAAAATTAGTGAAAAGCTGGGGTGTTATTTTCGCACCCCTTTTTTGGTTGGTTTAATAGACAACAATTAGACAATGATTAAGACGATTGCCGTTGATATGGTAAAACTATTTTTTTTGTTAAATTGTCAAAGAACATGTCGTTGTTATATCGTTAGGTGAAACTCTTTTTATAAAGGACATTGATAAATGCTCGGTTCCCTTTTTGGTTTTATGTCGGCAGACATTGGTATTGACCTCGGCACTGCTAACACACTTGTATATGTGAAAGGGCGTGGGATTGTTCTTGATGAGCCGTCAGTGGTTGCTATGGCAATAGTAAGAGGTAAAAGCCAGGTCCTGTCTGTGGGTGAAGAAGCCAAGGTTATGCTGGGTAAAACGCCTGGCAATATCCAAGCAATTCGGCCAATGGCTGATGGAGTTATCGCAGATTTTGAAATTGCAGAGGAAATGATAAAACACTTTATTCGTAAAGTGCATGGCACCTATTCGATAGCAAGGCCGCAAATGATTATCTGCGTTCCCTCTGGTTCCACCGCTGTTGAGAGACGTGCTATACAGGAATCTGCAGAAGCAGCTGGTGCAAGACGCGTGTTTCTTATTGAAGAGCCAATGGCAGCTGCCATTGGTGCAAATTTACCGGTGACGGAACCATCTGGCTCGATGGTGGTTGATATTGGCGGCGGAACCACTGAAGTAGCTATTCTATCACTTGGAAATATTGTGTACGCCCACTCTGTCAGAGTTGGAGGTGATAAGCTCGATGAAAGCATAATTGGTTATATGCGTAGAACTCATAACTTGCTTATAGGCGAAGCAACAGCAGAACGGATTAAAAAATCAATAGGTATAGCACGTCGCCCTGAAAAATCCACTGGTGTTAAGGTAGAAGTTCGTGGGCGTGACCTAGTAAACGGCGTGCCAAAAGAAATTCAAATATCAGAAGCCCAAATTGCGGATGCAATTTCAGACCCTGTTAAACAGATTGTTGAGGGTGTGAAAATGGCGCTTGAGCAAGCACCTCCTGAACTTGCCGCTGATATCGTAGAGAAGGGGATTGTGCTTACAGGTGGTGGCGCTTTGCTACGAGAGATTGATGCTGTTTTGAGAGAAGCTACCGGACTTCCAATTTCAATAGCTGAAGAGCCATTATCTTGTGTTGCGGTAGGCACTGGAAGATGCCTTGAAGAGTTAAAAACGCTTCGTCATGTGTTGATAGGAGCGTAATTGAGTAATCATGGTTTGGTTAAGGCAGATTAGACGAAAACAAACTAATCACCGTCTTCCTCAAATAGTAATTATATCTGTTGGATTTTTATTTATACTACTTGGTAAAGCAGATGTAACTGCGGTGCGCTATATGCAAGGCGGCATTGTAGAGGTCGTTGCACCCTTGTACTCAGTTATAACCGTTCCAGTTGATAGCATAAAGACTTTGTTTGAGGGAGTTCAGACTGTTGCGACTTTAAGAACACAAGCGAAAAGACTTACAGTTGAGAATGAAAGATTACGTCAATGGCAGCAGTTAGCGGAATCGCTTGAGATTGAAAATAGACAATTGAGGTCTGTTCTTGGCGCGGTTATTCCACCAGATTGGAACGCAATCACGGCAAGGGTCATAGTGGTTCCTGGAGGCAACTTTACCCATAGCATGATATTGCAACACGGACTAGGTCACAAGATTCCAAGAGGAAGTGCAGTTGTTACTTCAGAAGGATTGGTTGGTTATATCATCTCGAGTGGAGAGCACTTCTCACGCGTTCTTTTAATCAGCGATGTAAATGCGCGCATTCCGGTCATTCTAAGTGACTCTTCTTGGCCAGGGCTTGCGGTTGGAAAAAATGGTCTCACTTTGGAGCTTGATTTTCTGCCGGCTGAATCTCAGCCATCGCAGAAAGAAGCAGTTGTAACCTCAGGACATGGTGGGTTACTGCCTGCTGGTATTCTAGTTGGCAGGGTCTCTTCTATCTCAAAAGAACAAGTTTTGGTTGCACCCTCAGTTGAACTCAGAAAACTATCATTTGTAACTATTCTCACAAGAAAAGTAGTTAGAGATTTTATGCTTGATCCAGAGCAGAATAATTCCGTTTATTCCCCAATGGTGGAGAGAAAAAATGAGCGGTTGTTTGAAGGATTGAATTCAAGAGAAATCCTTCAATAATGCAAACACAGACAAAGCCTAATACTCAAAATAATTATGCTGACTTCTCAAAGCAATTTCTAGTATTTGGGGTTGGCGTGGTTATTGTATTTATTGAAATAGCCCTTGCTAAATGGCCCTTTTTTTTCAGTGCAGCACCGATGCTAAGCCTATGCTATATATTTACTCTTGTATTTTTGCGAACCCAATTAATGCCTGTTTCATCGATTCTGTTGATAGCGCTGCTCTTTGAGCTGATGGGCGGAGATATGTTAGGGGTAAGGGTAACAGCCTTTTACATAGCTGCATTAATCATTCGCCGCAGTGTTGCTGTGAATGAACAAACTGATTTCATAGCGCATTGGGCTAATTTTAGTTTAATCTGTTTTGGTATCGTGTTATTTCGATTGCTTGTTTTTGCATCACTCTTTTTTGTGATACCAAATCTGTCGATGCTAGCATTTCAAATTGGTGTATCCATTTTGGTTTTTCCGATTTTCTTTGTTACTATGAATCTTGTATTTAGCATTCTAGGCTCTCCTATAAACCAAGATGACTAGAATAAGGGTCTAAAACTAATAATGGCAAAAAAACGAAAAGAAATACAAGAGGTCGCAAATCAAATTTCTAGGCGGATGCTGTTTGTAAGCGGATTACAAATCGGTTTCGGACTAATTCTTGTAGGAAGATTATATCAATTACAAATTCTACATAATGATGCATATCTAAAATTATCTGACAAAAACCAATTTGATCATCGATTGGTAATCGCACCCCGTGGGAGAATATTAGACTCTAAAAATAGGCTTTTAGCCGGGAATTCAGAGGTGTTTGAGCTAATCGTAATTCCTGCGCGTGCAAAGAATTTAAGAAGGCTTCTATCAAATATTGATGCAATAATTGGTTTATCAAAAGAAGAAATTAAGGATATTATTGACACTGCGAAAAATCAGCCGGATTTTTTAGAAATCTCAATTAAATCAGATTTAACCCAGCGTGAACTATCCCATCTTGCTATTCGCAGTGCTATATTAGAAGGGGTGTTATTTCAGAAGAATTTTAATCGAATATACCCTCAAGGAAAATTACTCTCTCACGTGACTGGTTATGTTTCTGGCATTACTGCAGGTGAGCTAGAACAAAATAGGCATTTACGTCGATTAGTTGGATTAAAAACAGGGAAAGCTGGCCTTGAAAAAACACTAGACGAATCTCTTAGAGGCATCGTAGGGGAAGAACGAATTGAGGTAAATTCACGCGGGAAGCCAGTTAGATTTATAGCCGATAGGTTGCCCAAACAAGGAAGCGATAGTCAGCTTACAATAGATATTGATATACAATCCTTTGCGGTGAATCGCCTCAAACAAGGAAACTCTGAAAAAGTTGAATTATCTGATAGCTCTGTTCAGGAGGCAATCACTAAAAATGATGAACTAAAGGCGCATATTAATATCGGTGAGACCATGATATTAAAAGATTCCAAATCAAGATTTGTCCCACCTGAAACAGGTGCTGTAGTTTTAATGGATGTCAAAACAGGCGGGGTTATTGCGATGGTCTCCTCTCCAGCTTATGACCCAAATTTATTTGCAGGAAGATTATCAAATAGAGCATGGCAGAATATAAACGAACATCCAAGAGTCCCGTTACTCAACCGCGTTGTTGCTGGGTTATATTCACCTGGTTCTACCTTCAAGATGGTCGTTTATGCAGCTGCACTTGAGGCAGGCGTTATCTCCTCTGATACGTCTTATATATGTAAAGGTTTTTTTGAATTTGGGGATCGCGATTTCTACTGTTGGCAGGAAAAAGGTCATGGCAAGGTAAATGGAAGACAGGCAATAGCGCAGTCATGTGATGTATATTTTTATCAAATTGCACTAAAGACGGGTATTGACCGCATTCAAAATATGGCTAATCGGATGGGTCTTGGCATTATCACTGAACTTGGTATTCCGGGCGAGAAATTGGGAATAATTCCTAATCGGCAATGGAAGCAGAATAATCGAGGAACTGTCTGGACTCCAGGAGAGACGGTGATTGCTGGAATAGGCCAGGGATTTGTGTTAACTACCCCAATTCAACTTGCTGTAATGGCGGCGCGAATAGGTAATGGCAGAAAGGCTATTAAAGCGAAGCTTTTATCTGACGAAGCAAAAAACTCAGATGAGTTTCAGCCGTTAAATATTAGCGGCACGGTGCTAAAAGAAATCCAACTCTCGATGAGAAGTGTTGTTGCTGGTGGCAGGGGTACGGCTCGTAAATATGATTTAGATGGCTATGGGATGGCAGGTAAGACGGGCACTGTTCAAGTTAAAAGAATCTCTAAAGCAGAGAGAGATGAGGGTGTTATAGATAATATTGACAGGCGTTGGAAGGATAGGGACCATGCATTATTTGTAGCTTATGCGCCCTATAAGAAACCTAAATATGCGATAAGTGTAATCGTCGAACATGGTGGTAGCGGTTCTTCTATGGCTGCTCCGATCGCGCGCGATATCCTCAAATTTGCACTTGATAGGCAATCTATATGAGCTGGACCTCAAGATTATTTGCCATTCCATGGGTGATGGTAGGTGGTATTTTTATACTCGTTATCATTGGCACAATGGCGTTGTATTCTGCATCTGACGGTATGTGGACAGCCTCTGTGCAGCAACATTTAATACGTTCTGCTTTAGGGTTTCTTCTTGCGGTCGTTATTGCAATGCTGCCGATAAACTGGCTGTTTAGAACTAGTTTTATCATCTGGCTTGGTTTTGTAGGTATTCTGTTATTACTTCCCTTTATTGGTGTGGGTTCAGGAGCTACTAGGTGGATTAATTTAGGTTTTATGAATGTTCAACCATCAGAGCCTGCAAAGATTGCTGTTGTCCTTTTATTAGCAAGATATTTATCTCTTAGAACCTTTGACCAGATAGACAAGTTTCTAATTTATATTCCAGCAATACTAATTGCAGCTATTCCAGCTGCGCTTGTTCTGATGCAGCCAGATTTAGGGACTGGATTAATGATATTTGTCGCTGGATTAGTGGTTATTTTTGTAAGTGGTTTGCCCAAACGTTATGTGTTACTTGGGATCGGGGCAGTTGCTGCGTGTATTCCAATAATCTGGAGCCAACTATATGATTATCAAAAAGCGCGTTTATTGACATTTCTTAATCCTGAAAAGGATATTTTAGGTGCAGGATGGCAGATTACCCAATCAAAAATTGCTCTTGGATCTGGCGGGCTATTTGGAAAAGGATTCCTGCAGGGCTCTCAGTCCCAGCTTGACTATTTGCCGGAAAAGCAAACAGACTTTGTCTTCACACTTATTGGGGAAGAATTTGGATTTATTGGAAATAGTACAATTATTTTTGTTTATTTCCTAATAATTATTTCAATCACAGGAATTGGTTTTAGAGCAAAGAATAGATTTAGCAGACTTGTTGCTAGTGGATTAGCGATGATCATTTTTTTATATGTTTTTGTCAATATAGCGATGGTTACAGGTGTATTACCAGTTGTGGGTGCGCCTCTGCCATTGCTTTCCTACGGAGGGACAGCGTTACTTACCGTATTCATGATTTTAGGGATCTCAATGAACTTGTCGCAAAACAGCCAAAAAGAAGATCTTGAAATTAGTTAAATTGATCATATTTTTCATAACAGGCAAACAATAATATTTTTGTAATGAAATAAAATGATAGAAACTCAATGAAAATACAGAAAGCGGTGATTTAAATGCTTGGCTCTTTTTTTCCAAGACCAGCACTCTTTTTCCTGAGTGCGATTATTTGGACGGCTCTATTGGTGGTCTTTTGGTACGGGTATGGAACACAGCTCGGTAAAATATTCGGTTTTGACATTATTGAAGATAGAGAAGCGGTTATTGGACTTGGGTTTTTCGTAACTCCAGAATTTCAGTGGTTCTATATATTTTATTTCATAGCAAATGCATTATTCGCAGGTTTCTGGTTTATATGGTCACCTCATAGTTGGCAGATCTGGTCAATTGTTGGATCCCAGTTTATTTTATTCTCAACTTATTTTTCTGTTCAGGTATCAGTTGCGTTAAACTATTGGCGCAGGCCGTTTTTTGATAATATCATAGCAGCACTAGATCCAGAAAAGAACGTTCCGGCTTCTGAGTTGATGTCATTATTAGTCATATTCGCACAAATAGCGTTATTATGGATGGTTATTTATGTAGCGACGCGATTTTTTGTAAGCCATTATATATTCCGCTGGCGTACTGCCATGAATAATTATTATTTCAGTCAATGGAGTCGTGTGCGACATATTGAGGGAGCTTCCCAGCGAATACAAGAAGATACCATGCGGTTTGCAGGTATCATGGAGAGTCTTGGTGTTTCCATAGTGGATTCCGTCATGACGTTGTTTGCTTTCCTTCCACTATTGCTAAGCTTATCATCATATGTTTCTGATTTGCCGATTGTTGGCGTAATTCCTTACCCATTGATGCTTGCCGCAATTTTTTGGTCGTTATTCGGAACTATTTTATTGGCAGTGGTTGGCATAAAATTACCCGGCCTAGAGTTTCGTAACCAGCGTGTTGAAGCTGCCTTTCGAAAAGAGCTTGTATATGGAGAGGATGACGATGCAAGGGCTTCTCCTCCAACTGTCAAAGAGTTATTTTCAAATGTAAGGCGCAATTATTTTAGGCTTTATTTTCACTATATGTATTTCAACGTCTTCCGTGGGTTATATATTCAGGCAGATAATATATTTGCCTATTTTATATTAATACCGTCTATCGCGGTAGGAGCCTTTACCTATGGTGTGATGCAGCAGATCTTGACCGCCTTTACGCAAGTATCTAGCTCATTCCAGTATTTGGTTAATAGCTGGACAACAATTATCGAATTGCTATCTATCTTTAAGCGTTTGCAGGCTTTTGAGAGGGCTATGTCAGGTCAGTCACTTCCCAATATTGATGAAGAATTTATTCAAACGGGCGGTCTAGAGAAGTAGCTGGAGCGAGATAACCAGTTTTAAGTATTTTTAAAGCGCTGGTCTATTTGCGCTTGTTCCGAACTTTTTCCGCGCCTGACGGAATTATAGTCTGCTCGCTTCTTGAAAGACTTAACCCAGCATCTGGCACGTCTTCTGTGATGGTCGAACCTGCACCTATGATAGCTTTATCACCAATATTTAAAGGTGCAACCAGAGCCGTATTGGAGCCGATAAAAGCACCTTCGCCTATTTTGGTTTTATATTTGCGATATCCATCATAATTACATGTGATAGTACCAGCACCAATATTTGCATTATCCCCAATTTGCGTATCACCTATATAGCTAAGATGATTGACCTTAGCGCCAGCACCAAGAGTTGATTTCTTAACTTCCACAAAATTTCCAATTTTTACATTCTGGCTCGTGACAGTATCTGGCCTTATTCTCGCAAATGGCCCGATTATATTACCCTCTCCGATTGAGCATCTCTCAAGATGACAGAATGACTTGATATGACAATTGCTAGCTATTGAAACACAGCTTGCTATTACAACATTGGGCTCGATAATAACGTCTTGCCCCAGAATTGTATCTCTCTGTAAAAATACTGTTTCAGGTGCAATCATGGTAACACCCGAAAGCATCGCTTTTCTGCGTAAATTATTCTGCGCAATGGCCTCTGCAATCGCTAATTGCTCAAGATTATTAATGCCAATTACATGTTCTTTATCTGTTAAAATATAATCCACTCTCAAATTATTTTTGGAACCAACAGAAACAATGTCGGTGAGGAAATATTCTTGCTTAGAATTCGAAGGCGTTATCTTTTGGATAGTCTCTTCGATTATAGGGCCATTAAATGCCATTATGCCGGCATTGACATTTTTAATCATTTTCTCAGATATACTGGCTTCGCTATCTTCTATGATAGATACAAGGCTTCCAGAGCTAGAAGTTACTAGTCTGCCATATCCATGCGGATTTTCAGCGGTAAAACCTAATACACAGATGTCAGAGCCAGATTTAATTTTATCCAGTAATTCACAAATTATATCCTTATTGATAAAAGGAGTGTCAGCACACAAAACAAGGATTGGTTGAACCCTATTTTTAACATGAGGCAGGGCGGCCATCACCGCGTCTGCGGTGCCTTTCTGATTTCTCTGAACAGCAACGCTATAGCCTGACAGAAACGAAACCAGATCTGGCGTACCATCTCTAATAACAGGAATGATATGCTCAGCGCCCGCAGCCCTTGTAGCGTCTATGACCCAAGAAATCATCTCAAACCCTGCAATCTTGTGTAGAGGCTTGGAAATGGATGACTTCATCCGGCTACCCTTACCGGCAGCAAGTATTATTGCAGTAAAACTCATATTCTAGTTATACCGAATTATTGGTTGAGCATCAAAGGAATATCACTGTGTTTAATTGGCGATTAATGTGATATTAAGGTTCTGTGATCTAGGCGCACTTGATAGGATAAAATGACATGTGTGGTATTGTTGGATATGTAGGAAATGAAGCATGTCAGGAAATAATTTTAGGATCCCTGGAACGCTTAGAATATCGTGGCTATGATAGCTCCGGCATTGCTGCAATCGATCATGACCAATTGCAGTTATGTCGTGCGGTTGGCAAGCTCTCAGAATTAAAAGCAAAAATAAAAGAATTACCTGTTTCAGGTAGTTTGGGTATTGGACATATAAGGTGGGCAACTCATGGCGGTGTTACGGAGGAAAATGCTCACCCTCACCTTGCGAACGGCGAAGTTGCAATTGTTCATAACGGTATAATTGAGAATTATGCGGAGCTTAAAGAGGAACTTAAAGAAAAAGGATTTTTATTTATAAGTGACACTGATTCTGAGGTGCTCGCACATTTATTTGTGCATGCTTTCAGGGAGGGTTTAGAACCAGTTAGTGCGTTGCGCTCAGTTCTATCAAAAATTGAGGGTGCCTATGCATTTGCTGCAATAAGCAAATCAAATCCAGAAACTTTGATGGTTGCTAGAAATGCATCACCGCTTGCTATCGGATTTTCAGATGAAATGGCAATTGTTGGCTCAGATGCAGCTGCAATGGCTCATCTAACACGACAAGTAATCTATCTTAAAGATAATGATTATGCCGTAATAACGGCCCGGACCTGTGATATATTTAATGGTGATAACGAGCCAGCGAACAGAGAAATTGTAAAGGTAAAAGCAAGCCCAATTTTGCTAGACAAAGCAGGTTTTAGGCATTATATGGAAAAAGAAATTCATGAACAGCCAGATGCTATTAGTCATACTATTTCTGCAATGATAGACGCTAATGGATGCTTAACAGCTGGAATAGATTTTTCCTCCCTTTCAAAGATAAAGCGAATTGTTTTGCTAGCAGCAGGCACCAGTTTTTATGCAGCTCAAATAGGTCGCTACTGGATTGAAAAGCTTTCAGGCATTCCTGTGGTGTGTGAGATAGCATCCGAATATCATTACCGTGAACCTGCTGCTGCTGGGCAAACAACTGCCATTGTCATAAGCCAGTCTGGTGAGAGCATAGACACCCTTATGGCGATGCGACATGCAAAAAGCTTGGGTCTTGATACTTATGGAATTATAAATGTGGTAGATAGTACAATTGCCCGGGAAGCAGATAAAATCTTACCGACAAGAGCAGGGCCGGAAATTGGAGTAGCAAGTACCAAGGCGTTTACCGCACAATTAGTGGTATTAATATGTCTTGCAATCACACTTGGTAACCAAAATGGCCACTTGGATGCATCAAGAGTGAATTACCTCCATCAGAAATTGCTCAAGATACCGGGTGCTGTTGGCAAATCAATGAAACTATTTGACCCTATTCGACCAATTGCACATCAATTAAAAAATGCCCATTCATGCTTGTTTCTGGGCCGTGATATGCTGTTTCCACTGGCATGTGAAGGTGCTCTAAAATTAAAAGAGCTCAGTTATATTCATGCAGAAGGGTTTGCCTCGGGTGAAATGAAGCATGGTCCAATTGCGCTGCTTGAGGATGGTCTTCCGGTTGTTAGCTTTGTGTCCGAAGATGAGATGGCGCTTAAAGCGATAAGTAATCTCAAGGAAGCTGAGGCGAGAGGAGGCTATATTATCGTCATTGGGACGCAACTTGCAGTTGGTTTAATTGATTTTGCAGCAGAAAAGATAGTCATACCAGATTGTGAACCCATTTTTGCCCCAATCATTGGTGCCATCCCCGCACAAATTCTTGCCTACCTTACGGCCCTTGAAAAAGGCACCGATATAGACCAGCCACGTAATTTAGCAAAATCAGTTACTGTAGAGTAAATAATTGAATTTTTTGGATAAATCTTGATTACAGAATGACTAGGTAGATGTTTCTGTAGGGATGTGTTTTTGATATTACCAAATTTCTTTGAAATGAATTTTTGAAATGTCTATTTCAATCAAAAAATTAAGTGATGATGTCTTCGAAGTCACTGTTGCAAAAAAATCTATAACTACTCACACAGTGACGGTTACTGACCAAACCCTGAGTAACCTTACCGACGACAATGTAACGAAGACGCAACTGTTAGAGTTCTCCTTCAATTTCCTTCTCGATAGAGAACCAAACACGTCCATTCTGTCGTCATTCGATATCACCGTAATTTCTAGGTATTTCTCCGACTATGGAGATGAAGTCAGACGATGGTGCGATGAGAGTCAGAACTAAGGACTGTTACGTTTGTAATGACGCAAAGGAAGTTCTGTATCGATGTCGATATGAAGATTTGAAAGATTGGGTGTTTGTTTGCGGAAAGTGTTTGGTCGAGGTTAAATCACGATTTGGGGAAACCTATCAATATGGTGGCACTTGGAAGAGTAAGAAGAAATAGGCAGGAGAGACAATTTTAAAACGATGAGGTTTATGATGTGTGCTTTAATCCAACTAGTTTTTTAGTTTTATGCGTGACTGCTCTACCAATGTCTGTTCTTGCAAATGAAATCTTCAGTTGCAAAGCAATCACAGATGCAACTGTGAAAAGTGATGATGCTTACGGAATGGCACTTTATGGTGATAGTGCATCAGATAGACGATATATGTCTATGGTGAAACCTAAGGTATTGCTTATGCAGCACCAAAAATCTCTTCAGTTGGGAGATTTTGATTATCAGTATCTTGGACAATCTGGAGCGCAGTATTACTACGCAGATAGTTATTGTGGTTTGGTTGAAGTTTATGACCGAAAAAAAAATGAAGTGACACTATTCTTATCTCGCACAAATGGGGATGGTGAACGGAGAAGTAACTTCATGGAAGTAGAACTTTGGCACTGCAGTAAATGACTATGTCACAAGATATTTTTCCAATCGCGCTCCCATTCCTCTCCTGACAGCGCTTCAGCGAACTTTAGATCTACATAATTAATCTTTAAATTGGATTTGTCTGATGATTTTTGCTTTGACTTTAACATTCGCTCAGTTAGAGACATTGACTTGAAAATTTCCTCTGCCTCAACGCCACTACTCGCCTCAATCTCAACTTGTCCATGAATAACCTCTTTCCAGTGAAATTTATATGTCATGGTATTTTCACTTCGTTGTTAAAGTCCCAGGTCGCTCTCAAAGGATTAAATATGATTTCCTCAGCAGGTAGGTTTGAGACATAAGAGGGTGACGTCTCAAAAATTAGTGGATTATGCCATAACCTCCATGCTGAAGTCTGACCAGACTGGTGGATACTCTCGTTTGAGCAACTCTTCTTTTATTAATCTCTTTCTCAAGATTGAATGAACATGTGCACCTCTGAACTTCTTACCTCGCACGGTCAGGTATCCTCTGTCATTCAACTAATCAGAGATGGCGTCAAAGGTCATTCCTTGCTCTCTATGCTCAGAGATGGTTTGATAGAGCAACAATTGATAGTCTGAGTAGTAATTGCCTGAGAGAGCAGGGGAGCGGCAGGTGAGGGTGAAGTTGAAAGTCAGGTAAGTTGGGGAAAATACCCACCTACACCGTCCTTTTGCTACTGTAGAATAAATTATTGATTTTATTAATTTTTACCCTAAAGAGTGATAGGACAAATGTTTCTGTAGGTATGCGTGGCTGATACAAAAATTCTTAGTACTGTGCTAATCTAGACGGGAATGGAGAGTATTTTTCATTCCGTATATTAGCATGTAAAAAAATATAAAGCAGTTAAATGGAAATAGGTCATAACAGTGGTAACAAACTGGTTCGTTAGAAATTAAGAATGAAGTAATTTATGTTAAGAAAATTACTAAAGAACTATTTAAAAGAAATATCTCCAACTACTTAAATAAAAAAAAGGAAAAGTTCTATTTAAACCTGTATCCAGATATGTAATGTTTGATAAAAAAAACTAAACTAAACTAAACTAAACTAAACTAAACTAAACTAAACTTTGGACTAGTCACAGAAAAAGAGTTTATATAGACGGCCGGATCGCTAATTGCTATCATATGGAACACCACCTAGATACTTAAAGTTTAATAGTAGCTGATAGGTTTCTGAAGTTTTAATATCCCTGTCGAACTCAGGGTCACGGTCATAGCTAAGAGATATGGTCAAACAATCCTGCAGACCGTCAGACCAGGAAACAACGAAGGATGATTTATCCCTTTTAACGTTGCTATCTGACAAGTCCCAGTTTTGTGATGCACGCAGATTCACCCCATTTTCTAATCTTTGGGATATGGATACAGATGCCTCCTCTAAATCACTATCAGCAGATGTAAAATAATTCTGGGTTAGCTGGGTATGGGCCATTGTAAATCGAGCATTTTGAAGTCTAGTGCTTAATTTTGTGCGTGACTCGTCCAGATTGGATGATGTTGAATTAAGTCTACCAGACCAGCTGAATGCGTATAAATTGTCTTTTTCAGCAGAAATTGTAGCTACATAATCAGATAGATCTGTGTCCGTTCCTGTACTTAGACCCGAAGGCACATCCCCTGTATGGCGTCTTGATACGCCTGCAAATCCATGCAAAGACCCTAGAAATTTAGAATTTGTAAAAGTAGAGAGACCTAGATCTGCCCTCGCCCCCGGAAGAACATAATCATACCCTTGAAATCTATGTGTTAAGAACATATTAGCTGAGTCAATACGGAAATCTGCTGAATCTCTATTCGGAATATCGTTATTTTTAGCATCCCCCCCAATATAGGTAAGTTTGATTTTAGGTTCGATGATCAGAGATTTTTGGTTGACATTATAATTATAATATTGCCTCCATCTAACTGATGTATGAAGGTTGGATCTTGCAACGAATCCTGTTTTAGTAAACCCGTCATTACGTTTATTAATCTGGTAAAAACTACCCAAATATCCAATTTCGCTATCAATCATGCCCAAACTAGTTTCGTGAGCAGTAACAGCAGTTTGCTTGATATTCCATCGGGCAATATCATGCCCTAAGTCATTACTTACATGATTTGCCTGCATTTTGGTTGTCAGCTTCTGGTCTTTAATAAATCCCTTGCGCGTTTCTTCGAATGTGATGGAGGGTGCAATTCTAGGCGAATTCTTTTCTGCAGATGTATCCGTTAGATTTTGAACTTCAGAAAACTCCACATTATAAAAACTGTTATTGGTAGTTTTACTACCACTAAATTCAGATTTAAGAGCTGTATCATTATTTAGGCCATATCTTCTAAGAAATGTATCTTGCGAACTTCTTTTAAAATTTAGATTTACTTTCCAGTTATTACGAATTTTAGAATTCATTTTAAAATTTGCGGCACTAACAAATTCTCTGTTTTTTTCAAAAGTGGAGACATCACCTGTATAGATAGATGCATCCAGGTCTGTTTTGTCCCATAATTGGCGATATCTTGTCTCAAGCACATTTCCTCTATTAGCAGTCATATTCGGAATAAATTCAACATCGCTTGTTTCGTTTATCATTAGAAAAATTGGCGTTTTTACGACTGTTCCCAAATCTTCTGAAAATTTGAACGTAGGCATCAATATGCCACTGCGTCGATCCACAGAGGGATCTGGGTGAGCGATCCAAGGCATAAAAATAATTGGAAGCCCCAGAACATGCATCCGCACATTTTCATGACGAATAGTATTGGTTTTATAATCATGGTGGATTTGGCTAGATCGCAAATCCCAAATCGGCGTTTCTCCTGCTTCATAATCACAAATACAAGGAGAAAACTTACCATTTTTATAAATGGCTTTTACACCTTGCTTCCGCTCTCCACTAAGGGCTGTAAATCGGCTACCATCCGCAAGTTCTGTCAATAATGGAGAGGCGACAATATGGAGAAAGCTCTCATCTAATTGGACCTCATCTGCTTTAGATACCACCCCGTCACGTGTTGTTACAACAACATTACCATAAGCATTCCCGACATCTGTTAGCTGATTATATATCACTTTGTCTGCGGTGAGTTTGTATTGCCCTTGGTCAAATAGAACATTTCCTTCGGCAAGGATAATGCCTTCTTCCTGATTAACTTCTATCTCACTAGCTTCAAAAACTACTTCACCTGTATCTAAGTTTGCATCCAAATTTTGGGAAAAAGAGGTGGTGCTAGTAGCTGTGGATAAAAGCACGAGCAATAAATAATGTGCTTTATACATGTTTAATTTCAGTGAAGGCATATAATTAGTTCAATTATCTCGTTATATTAAAATTAGAATGATACTTGATAATTATTGCTACCATTTTCTAAGCTCTGTTGTAAATTCACTAACATGGAAAAAAACTAGCTAAGTACGACTGATGAATAAAAATAATATTGTAAACAATGATTCATATTTGATTATAAAACATGGTGCTCTTGGAGATTTGTTTCAGGGATTAGATGCATTTGAGAGTCTTCGAAAGAGCTTTCCATCTGCCAAATTAACACTGCTTACAAGTCCTACATTTGCTTCGCTGGCAGTGCTAATGCCGTATTTCGATAGCATTATTATTGACGAGAGGAAGCCATTTTATAATCTTACTAAAACTCGTGAAATCCAAAAGCACTTCCAGAAAAACTGGAGCGCTGTCATAGATCTGCAATGCTCAAAGCGCACAAGTGCGTACTTCAAATGGTTTTATAAATCAACTGGTGGTAAATGGTTTGGAACGGCTAGAGGATGCTCTCATCCAATGGCGGATTTTACGAAATTGAATAATAGAGATCGAATGCTAGAGGCTGTAAAAATGGCAGGAGCAAAAGCCTATAAAGCTAATTTATCTTGGCTTGTGGATAATCGGACTAAATCGATGCTTCCTTTCCAACTTGAGACACCATATTGTCTGATTATTCCTGGCTCATCCCCCAATAAACCAAGTAAAAGATGGTCGCCGGCAGGATATGCAGAGCTGTCGAGTCGAATTTATGAATTAGGGATTACACCCTATTTAGTGGGAACAAAATCCGAAAACTCTGTTATAGAGGAGATATGCACACTGAGTCACGTAGCAGAAAGTCTGATTGATAAAACAGACCTGGAGCAACTCGCACAGCTCTGCTGTAATGCCCAATTTGTCATTGGCAATGATACGGGTCCAACATTTCTTGCTGCTAAGACAGGGATTGCAACCTTGATGCTGATGGGACATGATACTAACCCCCAAATGTCATCTCCGACTGGAAATCTAGTAGGATACATACACAAATCAGATATACAGTCCATAACAGTTAATGAAATCATTAACAAAATGCAGGAACTGAAGGGCGGCCTATTACCTTAGAAAGATGAGCCAGGTTGCTTTAAAAATTCTAGCTCTTCTGGCGTACTGGGTCTTCCAAGAATGGCATTTCGATGCGGAAACCTGTCAAATTTTGCTACGATATCTCTGTGCTTTACAGCATATTCGTGGGTTAGCTCATTGGTATGCATCTCAAACAAGGGAAGTGATTTTTCCTGAATTAAAATATCTTCACTATGCATCATGGGCATTAATAAAAAATGCTTATGCATAATAGACAATTCAGCAAACCAGTTGCTATTAACTGATTTTAAACTTACTACCAGTGCCATTTCATCGCCAGAAAAAGCTTGCGGCGTATCGCGAAAAATATTTCTGGTGAATTGATCTAGCACTATAACCAAAGCGGTTGCCCCATAAGCTGTTTCTGCCCAGCTATCAATCTGGCCGTTTAATGCTTTGCTTACAATCGTTCCAGCTCTGTTAGTAAGCATGGCATCTAAATTCTCATCCTTTTTAAACCATTGTTCAGGAGAAATTTCATCAAACCAGAATGCTAAAACCTCTTCCTTTGTTGATATCTGATTAGCGCACATTTCT
>MDTB01190612.1_pt1 | contig 18994 bp, 38 predicted proteins | sample 811161 | NCBI WGS metagenome assembly MDTB01 (sample SAMN05326650, study PRJNA326480) | marine metagenome | isolation source: seawater | place: Mediterranean Sea | collected 2009
ACGTAGATACATACGTGAAGTTCAAGAAGTGGTAGTTTATTATAGAAACGTAACAATAAAGACTCCAGACGGGGATAAAGACGCAGTCGGAGCAAAAGTGAAGGTAAAAGACTAATGGCAACAACTAGACAAAAAGAACAATTAACACAGATGGAAAGAGCTGTTATAGCAGCTAAACTTTCCGCACAAGCTTACAAAACAGAAGCACAAGCAAAAGCAGCTACAAAGAAAATGGGATTCCCTTGGTGTAAACTAATATCCAAAGACGGAGCAGAATGTTTAGTAGTAAAAGACCGTAATGATTTATGGTTTGCTTTTAGAGGTACTGAACCTAGTAAACTAAATGATGTTACGGCCGATTTAAAATTAATGAAAAACGCAGCAGTTGCAGGCGGTAAAGTACATAGTGGATTCCAAAAAGAAGTAAACGATCTTTGGATGGATATACTAGAAGAGATAGAACATAATCAACAACTGAAAGTTCAGAAAGACATTTATATGACTGGACATTCACTGGGTGCAGCAATGGCAACAATCGCCGCTACTAGACATGCACCAATCGAATTATTTACCTTTGGATCTCCAAGAGTGGGCGGACCAAAATTTATAAGACATATAACATGCCCACATTTAAGGTTTATGAATAATAATGACATTGTATGTAGAATACCTCCAGCATGGTTAGGATTCAAACATCACGGTGAAATGATTTACTTTAACAGAGATGGCGTTAAAGCAGATAAACCTTCTTGGAAAGATTTATTCCTCGGCATATTTAACAGCTGGAAAAGATTTAAATTCTTTGACGGTATTGTTGACCACGGTATGCCAAACTATGTTAAGGCGATCACAAAGCTTGCAAAGGTTAAATAGTGTATTGGCTTCTTATACTAACCGTTAAATCTATTTTGAGTTCCGTTATTGGAAGTACATTCTATAAATGGTTTCAAAATACTACGATTGGTATATGGTTTCAGAATCAAGTAAATCGATTCATGGAGCATTTTGCTGAGAGACATGATATAGAACTAGCTCGTACCGAGAGTAAGTTCAAAAAAGATTATCCTCTTATAGCAGAAAGATTAGAAGTTCTAGAAGAAGACATAAAAAAACTTAAAAAATAGGTTTACAAACCGTCGGGTTTGTGATATAATGATACTTTATGAATGGAATAAATGTAATGGAAATAAAAGTCACTAAACGTGATGGATCTTATCAGTCCTTTGATTTGGAAAAAGTACACAAAGTACTAGAATGGGCTGTAGAAGATGTGACTGGTGTTTCTATGTCCGAAATAGAATTAAGAGCAAACATACAATTATATGACAAAATACCTGCTTACGATATACACGAGCTACTTATTAAGAGTGCCGCTGAGCTTATTTCGGAACATACACCGAATTATCAATTTGTTGCGGCGCGCCTTATATCTTATAAGTTAAGAAAAGAAGCTTACGGACAATTCCAACCTTTACCCCTTACAGAAATTATAGAAAATAACATCGAACGTGGTGTTTATGATTCTGGTATATTAGAAAAATATACCGAAACCGAGATATTAGAACTCAACAATTATATCAAACATGATAGGGATAATTCCTTTACTTATGCTGGTATGGAACAATTTAGAGGTAAATACCTAGTACAAGATAGAAGTACTAAAGAGATATATGAAACTCCACAAGTACTTTATATGATGGTTGCAGCTACACTATTTGCTAACTATGACGAAGGGAGAATGAAATATGTCAAAGATTATTACGATGCTATATCACAATTCTATATCAGTTTACCTACGCCAATTATGGCAGGGGTTCGAACACCAACCAGACAATTTTCATCTTGCGTACTTATTGAATCAGGTGATTCCCTTGATAGTATTAATAGCACTGCTACTTCCATAGTCAGATATATATCTAAGAAAGCTGGTATAGGCATCGGTACGGGCTCCGTACGTGCCGCAGGCGCACGTGTAGGCGATGGTTCAATTGTTCATACAGGTCTAATTCCATTCTTAAAGTACTTTCAATCGGCCGTTAAGTCGTGCTCGCAGGGAGGCGTACGCGGGGGCGCGGCGACCGTATACCTGCCCGTATGGCATTATGAATTCGAAGATTTAGTTGTATTAAAGAACAACAAAGGTACAGAAGAGAATAGAGTAAGGCATATGGATTATGCTTTTCAATTAAACAAATTAATGTATGAAAGATTAATATCTGGTGGTAATATAACATTCTTTGATCCAAATGATGTACCAGGATTATATGATGCATTCTATGAAGACCAAGATAAGTTTAAAGAGCTATATGAAAAATATGAACGTGCATATAGTATCAGAAAGAAAGTATTACCAGCATTAGAAGTATTCCAATCTTTATTAACAGAACGTAAAGATACTGGTAGAATTTATATTATGAATGTTGACCATGCAAACGAACATGGTTCATTTAAACCAGACTTAGCTCCTATCCGTATGAGTAATCTTTGTTGTGAAATAGATCTTCCAACTAAGCCATTAGAATATGCTGATGACCCGAATGGTGAAATATCTTTATGTACATTATCAGCAATCAATTGGGGTTTAATAAATGAACCACATGAGTTTAAAAAGTATTGTAATTTAGCAGTTAGAGCATTAGATGAATTATTAGATTATCAAGACTATCCTATATTAGCTGCACAAAATGGTACTATGAATCGTAGACCATTAGGAATAGGTATTATTAATTTAGCTTATTTCTTAGCTAAGCGTGGATTAAAATATGATGAATCAGCATTTAAAGTAGTAGATGAATATGCAGAAGCATGGAGTTATTACTTAATTAAGGCTTCTGCTAAGCTAGCACGAAAAAAAGGTGCATGTTTATCAAATAATGACACAAAATACGCGTCTGGAGAGTTGCCAATCGATACATATAAGGGTGCGATAGATAATTTAGTAGAAAGTAAGGAACGATTACCGTGGTCCGAGCTGAGAACTCAACTCAAAGAAACGGGAATCAGAAACAGTACTTTAATGGCATTAATGCCTGCAGAAACATCCGCACAAATTAGTAATAGTACTAATGGAATAGAACCGCCAAGAGCTTTAGTTAGCTATAAGCAATCTAAGGATGGTGTAATGGCACAGGTAGTACCTGGTTATCATCACCTAAAAAATAAGTACGATTTACTATGGGACCAACAAAGCCCTGAAGGATACCTTAAAATCTGTGCTATATTACAAAAATATATAGACCAAGGTATATCTGTCAATACATCTTATAATCCAGAACATTACGAGGATAATAAGATACCAATGTCAGTAATGATTCAGGACTTAGTTACTGCATATAAGTATGGTTTAAAACAACTATACTATTTTAATACACACGATGGCTCCGGTGAAATGAAAGACATTGAATTACCAGAGCTTGATACCATCATTGATGAAGAGGACTGCGATAGCTGTAAAATATGATATTAGGTAAAAATAAAAAATCACATTTAACGAAGAATATGTTTTTGGATGAAGGAGTAGATATTCAAAGATTCGATATTCTTAAATACCCTGCAATAGATAAAATAACGGAAAAACAATTAGGATTCTTCTGGAGGCCAGAAGAAGTTGATGTTTCCAAAGACAAAAAGGACTTTGATAGCTTAACACCACATGAACAACATATATTCACATCTAATCTCAAAAGGCAAATACTTCTGGACTCTGTTCAAGGTAGGGCCCCGAACCTTGCTTTCCTTCCTATTGCTTCGTTACCCGAAGTTGAGAATTGGATCGAGACTTGGTCGTTTTTTGAAACCATACACTCAAGATCGTATACACATATCATCCGTAATGTTTATCCTGATCCTTCTGTGGTTTTCGATGGCATGCTCGATGTAAAAGAAATACTAGAGTGTGGAAATGATATTGCATTGTATTACGACGATTTAATAGCAAATAATAATTCAGCTACAAATAAGATGGATCACAAAAGATCACTCTGGATGTGTATGCTTTCAGCGAATGCTTTAGAAGGAATACGTTTTTATGTATCCTTCGCCTGCAGTTGGGCATTCGCTGAGCTTAAGAAGATGGAAGGTAATGCCAAGATAATTAAATTTATTGCTAGAGACGAGAACGTACATTTAGCAGCAACTACTACTATGATTAAGAATATGCTAAAAGAAGATAAAGACTTTGTTAAGATACAAAAACAAACGGAGAAACAATCAACAGATTTATTTGTTAAAGTTATTGAACAAGAAAAAGAATGGGCTAAGTTCTTATTTAAAGATGGTTCAATGATAGGATTAAATGAACAGATATTGATAGATTATATTGAATGGATTGGGTGTAAGCGAATGAGAGCTTTAGGTATACCTTGTCCATATTCAGTACCAAAATTAAACCCATTACCTTGGACAGAGAAATGGATTGGCGGTGGGAACGTTCAAGTTGCACCACAGGAAACAGAAATAACATCTTATATCACCGGAGGTGTTAAACAAGATGTAGACCAAAAAGAATTATCTAATCTTAGCTTATGAAAAAAGAAACAGAGAAGAAGATTCTTCAGGCTGCTAACCTTGCACCAAGTGAGGAGATGTTAGAAAAAATAGTAGAAGTACACCCAATGAAACAAATATTTGTTATGAGCATTGTGCAAGTAGTAGTATTAGCTTTAATGGGTTTATCGATGCTAGGAATAGGAGCATTATTTAAATGAAAGAATTAGGAATGGCATTATTAGCCACAACATCAATAGGATTATTTTGCGCGGTAGTAATATATCCAGATATGCAATATACAGGCGGAAAAAGCAATAGCTCATGTACTGGTGAATGCTACGAACAATATGTAGCACAGTTTGGAACTCCAGCAGAGATCGAACAAAGAAAACAAGCTTTAGCAGCTGGAGACCCTTTTAGTTCTATAAAAGGATTATGGGCAGGATGTGCAGCATGTCACGGTCAAAATGGTGAAGGTGGTATTGGTCCAATGTTAGCAGGACAATCCGCTACAGACATTATAGGAAAACTTAACACGTATAAAAATAATGGTACAATAGGACCTCAATCTGCTTTAATGTGGGGACAAGCTGCTATGTTATCAAAAAGCGATATAGATACTATAGGAAAATTTATAGAGGAAACAATGAAATGAAAATAGAAATTTATGGAAAAGATAATTGCCCGTTTTGTGATAGAGCATTACATAAAGCCCAGGCAATGATTCAAGAAACTTCAGAGCACACGTATAATTATTGGAAATTAGGAACAGACTTTACAAGAGAAGAACTATTTGAAAAGTTTCCTAATGCTCGAACCTTTCCCCAAATTACTGTAGATGATGAACTAGTAGGTGGCTGGACAGAATTCGAGAAAATATAATGGAACACACCTTCGACTGTGAATTCTGTTTTAACCGAACAATTATAAAAGTAGAGGAAGAACATCTAATTCCTAAGTACTGCCCAATATGTGGTGAAGCTCCAGAACAAGAGATCGACGAGGAGGAGCTTTTATTTGATTCATAAATAGTATTATGGATTGGATATATAAAGGTAAAACGTTCGTACCACCAAAAGACTTTGACCCTAAAACAATGTATGGGTTCATTTATCAGATAACAAATACTGAGAATGATATGAAATACATAGGTAAGAAATTCTTTTGGAGTAAGAAAACACTGCCTCCTTTAAAAGGGCAGAAAAGAAAAAGACGTAGAATCGTCGAATCAGATTGGCGTAAGTATTGTGGTTCTTCTAAAAACTTAGTAGAAGATATAGAGAAAATAGGACTAGATAAGTTTCATAGAGAAATACTTTATATTGGTACTATGAAAGGTGAACTAGCATATATGGAAGCTAAGCTACAATTTGATAATGAAGTACTGTTAAAAGATGATTATTATAACGGTATAATTAATATCAGATTAGGATCTAATTCAGTAAAAATATTGAAATAGGGGGTTTACATTCATCTCCAACTATGGTATAATAGAGCCATATGAAAAAAGATAATATCATTAAATTTCCCACACCCGAGGAAATATCCAAAAAAGAAGCACTAGAAATGATTAACCTTGCATCTGAAGATTGCAATGGAATGGCTAGACATTTATGCGATGTTATTATAGAAGAAATATTCAATCAATCAGAATACTTTGTTGATGCAGATTTCTATAATGAAGAACATCAAGCATCCCGAGACATATATGTTATTACAAATCTTATTAATGCAATGTTATTAAGACATATAGAAATACCACACGAATTACAAAAGAGCATGGATAAGCTTTATATTAAAGTAAAGCAAATGTCCCAAATGCCAGAAGCAGAATTTGAAGTAAGTTTTGAACCCGAGTTTGATGTAACATTCGAACCGGATTTTGATATTAATATAAATGATGAGGATGATAAGGATGATACAGATACATAAGTTACCCACACTTTACAAAAGGGATTCAACAGGAAAAATACGCGAATGGACTATGGCATACCAAACCGGTATGACCCCAGGCACATTTACTATCTCTGGGGTAAAACAAGGCAAAATGGTACAGAGCGGATTAAATAGTTCTGAAGCTAAAAACGTAGGTAGATCTAATGCTACTACAGCAGATGAACAAGCACAAAAAGAAGCTGAAGCTAAATGGCAAATTAATCTAGATGGCGAATACTTTCTTTTAATATCAGAAGTAGATACTTACGATAAATTCAAACCAATGTTAGCACAAGACTATACCAAACGTCCACAAGATTCTGGTTGGTCACAACCTAAGTTAGATGGTATTAGATGTATTGCTAGAAAAGATGGTTTGTTTACTAGAGCAGGAAAAGAAATAACAACCTGCGATCATATATTCGAAGAACTAAAACCTTTCTTTAAATCACAACCAGGTATGATATTAGATGGTGAACTATATAACCATGAACTTAAATCAGACTTTAATAAAATTACTTCTTTGGTTAGAAAGGTAAAACCGTCTAAAGAAGAAAGAATGGAATGTGAAGAATTAGTTCAATATCACGTATATGATGTTTACGATCCTAGCTTTAAAGAATGGAATTTCCAAGAAAGAATATCTTATGTCCATATTATGATTGGTGGTGATACATGTAAAGCTGTAGAAACTACACAGGTTAAAACACAAGATCAATTAGATGCTTTATACTCTGCTTATACTGAAGCTGGCTATGAAGGTCAAATGGTTAGAAATAATACACCATACGAAAACAAAAGATCTAAAAATCTTTTAAAAAGAAAAGAATTTATTACAGAAGAATTCGAAGTAGTAGAAGTATTAGAAGGTGATGGTAACTGGAAAGGTTATGCTAAACATTTTGTTCTAACAAATGGAGATTTAATATTTAGAAGTGGGGTAAGAGGTAATTTTGACACACTAGAAAATTTATTAAATAATCCAGAACAAGCACAATGGGTCACGTGTAGATATTTTGACCTAACACCAGATGGAGTTCCCCGTTTCCCTGTTGTTATTGATTGGGGTAAAGGAGTGAGAGCAGATTAATGATGGCACCATTTGAAAACGTAGGCGAGCTAATAACATTTATTAGTTTATTCTTTTTTGCAGTTGTAATAGTACCTTATGCATTTATGAAAATAGGGGATTGGGATAGAACAAATTATAAAATATTTGACAAATCCGATATTGAATATAGGGATGGTGACAATACATGATTATAGTAGATTATTCACAAATTGCACTTAGCAATATTATAGTACAAAAGATCGATGATAAAGATCTAATTAGGCATATGATTCTAAATTCTTTACGTATGTACAATAAGAAATATAGAGATGAATATGGTCAAATGGTATTAGCATGTGATGGATTTAATACCTGGAGAAAAGAATTCTTTCCAGAATATAAAGCAGCACGTAAAAAGAATAGGTCTGCATCTGATTTAGATTGGAACAATATCTTTACATCTTTAAATGAAGTCAGAGAAGAGATACGAGATAATTTACCATGGAAGGTATTACATTTAGATAATACCGAGGCAGATGATATTATTGCTACACTTACAATGCAAACCCAAGAATTTGGTCAGCATGAACCAGTTATGATTATATCTTCGGACAAAGACTTTATTCAATTACATAAATTCAATAATGTAAAACAATTTAGTCCGATACAAAAGAAATTAGTCCAAGATAATAACCCAAGAACATATAAATGGAATCATATCATGCGTGGTGATTCAGGTGATGGTATACCAAATGTTTTATCTCCAGATGATACATTTGTATCTGAACAACATCAGAACCAATTAAGACAAACTAGAGTCGACGAATGGATAAATAATATAGATGACTTAAGAGAATTAATGGGGGATGAGGTTTATCGTAATTTTCAAAGAAATCAAACACTAATTGATTTTGATTATATACCAGAACCTATCCAAAATAACATTATAAATACTTTTAACGAGACAAAACCAGCAGCACGTATGAAGGTATTGACTTACTTAATTAATAAACGATGCAATCAATTGATTGAATGTGTAGAGGAATTTTACAATGGCTAAAAAATTAGTTCCTGAAGTATTAGAATTAGTACGACAGGCAAAAACAAAACAGGACAAGGTTGAGATCCTAAGAACTAATACTCATCCAGCTCTAAGAGATATTCTTAGAATTAACTTTGATGCTGACGTAGTATCAGTATTACCAGAAGGTGCTCCACCTTACCAAAAAGATGCCGCCCCAGAAGGGCATTCACCATCTTCTTTATTCAAAGTCCATAAACAATTTAAATACTTTTTTAAAGGTCCAATTGCAAACCAAGCAAATCCTGCTAGAAGAGAAAGTATTTTTATACAGGCACTAGAAAGTATGCACCCAACAGAATCAGATCTTTTAATCGAAGCAAAAGATAGAAAGATTAAAGGAATCACAAAAGCTTTAGTAGATGAAGCTTTTCCGGGCTTAGTAGTTAAGGCATTTAAAAAGCCAGCTGCTAAGAAAACAACAACAAAGAAAAAGGAGACAAGGCCTATGTAAAAAACTTCTTCGTTATGTAATTTTAACAATCATGGAGATTAATTATGATTACACTCGAGCGACTCAAGAGAGATCAAAGAGAAGCATTTCGCTATACAAGGCGATTGAAAAGAAAAGGTAAAGACTCGCTATCTTATAAAGCACACAAAAAGGCTTTAGTACTTGGCCAGTCAATACGAGAATTACAAACAATAGGAGGTTAGTTTATCAGGGGAAGCCCTGGTAAAACAGGGCAAACCCACACAATTATGGTTATGAGAACAAGCACAGAAAAACACACTTACCAAAGAGGTGAAAGAACCGCTAAAGTATTTGATGGATACGAAGGGTACTTTGTAGAGCTTTACGTAAAAGATAAATTAGTAGAAACAAGGACAGTATTTGGTCATTCAGAACAGTATGCAGAAGATGTTGCAGAAAACTGGGTTGATGAGATCATACAATTAAATGGCTAAGATTAAAGGAAAGATTTCTCCAGAGGAATTAAAAAACTCTGATAGAATATTTAAATCCGCAACACCAAAATATACTATTGATTGGTATGTTAAATGGTTTGCAAGTGCATTCATTTTAGCAGCTATGTCATTACGTGGTGTAGAAGGATTCCAATTATATGACTTAATATTATCTATTATAGGAATATCAGGTTGGGTAATTGTATCAGTACTTTGGAACGATAGAGCTCTAATAATGTTAAATGGAATAGGGCTTGCATTATTATTAAGAAATTTATTTGAGTTGATATAAAGGTTTACAAATAACCTAAACTATGGTATAATATACATTATGAATATTTTCGTACTAAACAAAGATCCCGTTATTGCAGCACAAGAGCAATGCGACAAACATGTCGTTAAGATGATCTTAGAATCTGCACAAATGTTATCTACAGCACATCGAATGTTAGATGCTACTGAAACACGTGGTCCATCTAAATCAGGAAAAACAATGGTTAAGAAATGGATTTTCGAAGATGATCGAGAAGACATTTTATATAAAGCCGTTCATATGTATCACCCATGCACAACTTGGACATTACAATCCGCACACAATTATCGCTGGCATTATAAACACTTTGTTGCCCTATGCGATGAATATACATATAGATATGATAAGGTCCACGTAACAGATACAAGACTAAGAAAACCTTTGGAAAGATTACCAGATAATATACCTATGAAAAAGCTTACACCATTTGCATTAGCAATGAAAGCATTTCCAGATTGTATTACAGAATGTGCAGTAGAATCTTACCAAAATTATTACCATACTAAATTAGCATATATGCCAATGGTATGGACTAAAAGAAAACAACCGGAATGGTTTAATCCTAAAGCTTACGAAAAAGCTTATAATAAATTAGACTGGGTAGGTCAAAATTGGGAGGCAGCAAATGCCAACGTATGATTTTAAAAATAACGATACAGGTGAAGTAAAAGAATATATAATGAGCATATCCGAAATGGAACAGTTTAAAAAAGACAATCCTAATATGCAACAAGTTATTTCAACAGCAAAACACAATATAATTACTAACAAGGATGGTTCAGTATTAACAAAAGCGGGAGATGGATGGAAAGAAGTTCAACAAAGAATTCAATCTGGAATGCCTCCTAGAGATAGAAATTTAATAAACACAAAATAATGAGTGATGTAAGCCACGTAGAATATGCCGTAGTATTCAATAAAGAAGGACACTTCCAAGAATATTGTCACGGTACTTATGAAGAGATTGAGTTTTATTGCGAACAAAGAGGTTGGTACGTAGATAGATATTTAGATAACGTAGCACCTTCTACTGTTCAAAAGGGATTCAGGTATGTTGGGAAAGGGCAAGATCCTTGCGCTACAAATATAGGATTTGATTATGACAAAGGTAAGCCTATTGTTGATAATAGTTGGTAATCTTTATGCATGTTCATCTATAGAAATATTAGATGGACTTTGTTATAATGATAAAGAGGGATCGCATCTTTGTCAAGAGATTGAACCTATCAAAGTAGATCCAGAGCATATAGATACGTGGGAACTGTGTGAACCATTTTTATCCCACGATCCAGAAGCATGGCAAAATTGTATGATGTTAGCATGAATATAAAATACGAACCAATTAAATTTTTATCCGGACTGGAACAACATACAAAAAAGTCTGGAAGGTATTACACAGATGTTGATGGTAATAAATACTATTCTGTCACTACAGTATTATCGATTTTAAATAAAGAAGCTATAATGGCTTGGCGTAAAAGAGTTGGCAACGAAGAAGCTAATCGTATATCAACCCAAGCAGCTACAAGAGGAACAAAAGTACACGATATGATAGAAAAATATATCGTGGGAGAAGAATTTGATCAGGATAATTTGATTGCATTATCTAATTTTAAAGATATACAACCTATTATAGATAAGAATTTAACAAAAATCCATGCAGTTGAAGCAAGGTTATTCTCTAAGCATTTAGGATTAGCTGGAACAGTAGATTGCGTAGGTGTTTGGGATGGCAAACTTAGTATTATAGATTGGAAAACATCTAAGAAATACAAAAGAAAAGAATGGTGTGAAAACTATTTTATGCAAGCTTCTGCATATGCTATTATGTGGGAAGAAAGAACTGGCATGCCTATTACTAATTTAGTGGTAGCTATAGCTGGAGATGAAGGTGCCCAGATCTTTATCGAACATAGAGATAACTGGGATAAGAAATTAATTGAAACTATAGAAGAATATAATAGGAGAAAAAACAAATGATAGGAGTAAACGAAGTATTTCCTACATTTCATATGAATGGAGTGGAAGGAGAAGAATTAGTTACTAGGAATAGTGATGATTATAGTGGATGGAGAGTATTTTACTTTTATCCAAAAGATTTTACCTTTATTTGTCCGACAGAAATCTGTGCAATGGATAATATATTAGGTGAAGCAACTGTAATAGGGTTTAGTGGGGATAACGAGTTTTGTAAAAAAGCTTGGAAAGAATCTTTACCTGAAACTCTAGGTATGATTCGACATCCTTTATTAGCAGATTGTGGATTAAGACTTTCACATGAACTAGGAATTGTCGATTTTGATAATCTTGTATCTTTAAGAGCAACATACATTGTTGACCCAGCAGACAAGATTCAACATGTATCGGTCAATGCACTTGATACAGGCAGAAATGCAGATGAGGTTTTAAGAACTTTACAAGGACTTAAAGCTGGAGGTTTAACAGGTTGCTCGTGGAATCCGGGTGACGAATTCGTGGTATAAAATATGGCAGGATATACAGGTCCGTTATGCGAAGCTTTAATTAAAAAGCTAGAAGGTGACATTGCAATGGCAGTAGCCAACGTGGAAGTTTATAAAACTAATGCAGCAGGTATTGGTGAACATCCAGGTGTTGTAGAAGCAATTGAATCTGAAGTAACAAAAATAGCCGAAGCAGACGACAAGATTGATACGATAAGAAAATATTTCTCATAAATAGTGTTTACATACTGCACGAAATGTGGTATAATACACTATTATGGAAAATTTTAAAACATACATATCGGAAGCTAAGAACAAAGGTTTAACGATCTTTGATATAGACGATACTATGTTTAAAACAAAAGCCAGAGTAAAGGTACTTCCTTCTGGTAAAACATTAACCCCTCAACAATTTAATACCTACAAGTTAGGTAAAGGTGAGGAGTTTGACTTTGGTGAATTTAAATCAGCAAAGTTATTCCAACAAACTGCGGTTCCAATCGGTAAGATGATCGCGAAGTTTAAAGCGATTCTGAAAAATGCTGTTAAGTCAGGATCGAAAGTAATAATAGTAACTGCTAGAGCAGATATGGACGATAAGAAATTATTCCTTGATACATTTAGATCTCATGGAATAGATATAGATAAATCACATATTATTCGAGCAGGTAATCTAGGTATGAAATCAAGTGCTGCAGCCAAGGCACAAGTATTCAAACAATTTCTAGACACAAACGAATACAGCAGAATTAGGTTATTTGATGATGATAAAAGTAATTTAAAAGCTTTATTATCTCTCAAAGATGATTATAATGACATAGAGTTTGAAGCTTGGCTAGCGAATGACAAAGGTCAAATTAAAAAGGTGAAATGATGCCAACAAAATTTAAACCAAGTGAAACAGTAAGAAGAAGAGGAGAATTAAAAGCTACTACAAATCATTATTATATAAAAAATATTTCTAAAGCAGAATTATTTGATACGTTAAATAAAGATAATACAACTCCTAAAAGAAAACAAAAAATTAGAAATGAATTAGTCCGTAGAGGGATAAAAATAGTTATGGTACCAAAGGGTGAAGAAGTCTAACTGGCATGGCGGTAAAGGATCAGGGCGTCGTGATTCACAAAACGATGAACTATATTCTGATAACTGGGAAAAGATTTTTGGTAAGCCTAAACCTATAGTTAAAGGTAGAAAGGAACAACCCAAACATTCTATGACACAAGTTCATAAAGATAAGTCAAAACAAATACCTAGAAAGCATAAATATAACCATATAGAGGATACACTAGGAACATGATAGATATAGAAAAATTCGATTTTGGTTTCACCGCAGTAGATGAATCTGAGTTAGAAGCTGTACAAAAAACAACTACTAAACTCCAGACAACTTCATCTAAAGTAGAAGAAACTGAAGACAAATTAAATAAATTATATAATGCTATATTACCATTACTAAGTAATTTGAAGATGAATCCAGAGAAGGAATATATACTTTGGCCAAATAGGGTAGAAAAAGTAGAGGAATTCGAAGAGTTGATCTCGGATATAGTTAAGTAATGGCAAGATTAGATGTAACAAATATCGACATGGATGAAATTCACGTAAAAGTGGGTGGAACATCTGGAACTTCAGTAAGTATGAATGATGCAGATGTTAGAGGTATGGCAGCTCCTGATACATCATATTCAGGAAATGATGGTATTAGTACTGGTAATAATTCTACTATTGCTATTGGGGAATTTAGAAATGGTGAACATACTTCTTTAGATGATTTCTTTGGCTTAGGTAGCTGGCATGCTTCTCAAGTTGATAGTGTTGCGAATAACAGTTTTGGAACTGCGCAAGCTTTTGCCCAAATGTCATTTAAGAATGATACTACTAATAGTAGGATTGAGGCTGTTTATTACGCTGGAACCACAGCAGCTATGGCAACAACTTATACCTCTTATATACCTTATACAGGTTATACTGGAAATATCAATGTGAAATATACTACTAGTGGATTGGTATACGCTGATACAAATTCTGGAAGTTATTACTATCAGCCAAAAGGATGGCCGGGAAATCTGCAGAACCCTGTAGTTTCAGGATCGATGCCTTACACTAACTCACGGGCAAGAAAAACTTCTGGAACTGATTATCTAATTCCAACAAGTGGATATGTACCATTTAAATGGTTTGTAGAAGGACCAACTTGGACTAGTGGTAGTTACAATCAATCTGGCCAGGACATGGTGGATCATACTTTTACTTTTACCGTTAGCTTTACATCTGATAGCGTATTGTATAGCAGTACTTCTGCCACTAAATACCTTAATCTATACGCAGGTAGAGGTCCAATAATATTATAAATACTATAAAGCTCAGAGAGGAATTGAAATTGAATATTAATAAATTAAGAGAACAACTAATTATAGACGAAGGACAAGTAAATGAAATATATAATGACCATCTTGGTTATGCAACATTTGGCATTGGACATCTTGTTATCGAAGGAGACCCAGAATTGGGGGCTCCGATCGGCACTCCTGTCTCAGAAGAACGTGTTATCGAATGTTTTGAGAAAGACGTCGAAACAGTAATTTCTGATTGTAAGATATTACATGAAGCTTGGGATGGTTATCCTGAAGAAGCTAAACAAGTAATAGCTAATATGATGTTTAATATGGGAAGAACCAGATTAAGTAAATTTAATAAACATAATTCCGCACTACAAAGTGGGGATTGGAAAACAGCCGCTGCAGAAGGAAGAGATTCCAGATGGTATAAACAAGTGACAAATCGAGCAGAGCGATTAATGTCAAGATTAGAGGAAATATAAAATGTCAGTAATAAGACTATTAGGATCCGAGGCAGGAATTGCTTCAGCATCTAACGTGGGTTTTGCTAAATTAGTTAGAGTACTAAATAACAAAACAAGTGTACAAGTTATCACACAGAAAAATGCTGGTGGTACTACAATCGCTACTGTTACTTTAGCTGCTGGAGAAAGCGTATTTATTGCTAAAGCTCCAACAGACACTTTAACAGGTGCAGCGACATCATTGACAGTAAGCGTAGCATTTGCTAATTAAAAATGGCTTACTCAAGTAAGGTAGTAGATCGATTCGAAGATGTACTAAAAAATCCTGCCAAACACGGGGTTGGTAGATTCGATCCAAAAGATCCAAATGTAGTAACAGGTTTAGCTGGTGCTCCAGCCTGTGGCGATGTTATGAAATTAGATCTAAAACTAAACCCAGACACGGATGAAATACTCGATGTTAAATTTAAAACATATGGATGCGGAAGTGCAATTGCTTCATCAACGATGTTTGTTGAAATGCTTAAAGGTAAAACCTTAGCAGAAGCTAAATTGATTAAAGATAAAGAAATTGCAGAAGCTCTTGAATTACCTCCAATTAAACTCCATTGTTCTGTATTAGCAGAAGAAACTATTCAAACTGCTATTAAAGATTGGGAAGAGAAACAAGCACACCGTAAACATAATAACCCTCCAGATGTTAGATCTAACTGATGCTGCGATCAATCAGGCGATTAGCCAAACGCAGGATAATGCTAACGATACTATACGAGTTGGCGTTACTGGCGGTGGGTGTACTGGTTTTAAGTATATTTTCGATTTCGCTGATACAGTTCATAGCTCGGATCATATCCTAGATTACGGAAAATTTCAAATAGTAATAGATGAGGATTCTCTTCCTCTTTTAGACGAGGCAATTATCGATTTTGTCCATGAAGGTCTAAACAAATCATTTAAGATAATCAATCCTAAAGAAACCGCTTCCTGCGGTTGTGGTGTTAGTATTTCATTCTAGCACTTCAAGTTATATAAATAGATATATGGAAATATTTGAACTGATTATGGAAGTAGGTGCGCCAGTCGCAGGTGCATTATTAATGGGATATTTTATATTCCTAATATTAAAACAGATATTAGGAGGTTTGGTTGATTCAATTAAAACACTTACTATGTTTACTAAAAGTTTAGAAACAAGAGTAACTACAATGAATAACGAAATGATTAAAATAGATTTATTAGTAAGTAGTGCATTAGAACTTACTCCACCTATCGAACGAGTTGCTCGAGCTAGTAATTTTGTAGAAGATGGGAAAATAGACGCTAGGAGAGATTAATGCCTGTAATTGAAAACGATCCCACGATTGTACAACTAATTAATGATTATGGATTCCCGATTATCCTTGCGGTTGGTATGGGTTACTTCATATATTATGTTTGGCAATTTATTTCTGAAGAATTAGAACCTGTAATAGAAGAAATGCACTTTGCATTAATCAGGTTAATTGATCAGGTAAGAATGCTTGATCAGGATATGATACGACTACAACAGAAAGTAAATGTTGTATTAGAGTACAGAGAGAGACAAAAATTCTTAGAAGACATAGAAGAAAAAGAAGCTCTTGAGGAGAAATTAGAAAATGAAAAAACCAAGTAATGCAGGTTTAAACCCCTGGATATTAGCAGGTATATTTTTTGGTGTGGTATTACTAATGGGTAAAGTAAATGCCGATGAATTAGTTCACGAATTTAAAAATCCTTCTTTCTCTGGTATTGGTACTTCAGCACATTATCTAACAGTTGAAAACCAAGAGAAATCCAGAAGAGATGCTATTAAGAAAGATATAGAAGCTGCTTTAAAACAAGCAGAAAGAGACGCAGAAAATACAACTCTTGCTAAATTTATGCGTAACTTAGAGAGTAGAATATATGCTCAGCTAAGTAAACAATTAGTAGAAAAATTATTTGAAACCTGTACAGTAGAAGCTGTAGCAGCTGGAACTTGTACAGAAACCACATTCGGTAGTTTTGTATTAGAAGGTAATACAATTACTTATCAAAAGACTATATGTGATGCATCACTGTGGGCTTGTACCCAAGGGGATGCGGTTATTGTTATGACGATTGTTGCAGAAGATGGAACAGAAACTGAGATAGTAATACCAATTGGTGCAGGAACAGCAGGTAATGGAACAGGTTAAACTTTTATTTTTATTTGCAGGACTAATAATATTAAGTAGTTGTGCATCTATTGTACCGCCAAATGGATTGGATGCAAAGAATTGTCATCCATCATTAAACTTAGCTTGTGTAGAAGAGCCAGAAGTGGTTGAAATGCCTACACATGAAGAATTAAGAAATTTACCATCACCAGAAAACCCAGTCGTAGTAGCTGTATACAAATACATGGACAAAACTGGCCAAAGAAAACAAAAAGGTAATGCTGCAATGTTTAGTACTGCAGTATCACAAGGCGGTGAAACAATGCTAATTGATGCATTGAAAAGTGCTGGTGAAGGAACGTGGTTTAGAGTAGTAGAAAGGGTAGGATTAGATCACCTAACCCGTGAACGACAAATTGTTCGGACTACTAGAGAACAGTATAACACTGATGGAGAAGATAAAACAGGTCTTGCTCCATTATTGTTCGCTGGAATAATTCTTGAAGGAGGTATCATAGGATTTGATACCAATATCGAGACAGGAGGTGTGGGAGCTAGAACACTTGGTATTGGGTACTCACAACAATACCGAAGAGATATAGTTACTGTTTCCCTCCGAGCCGTGAGTACATTAACAGGAGAGATTCTATTAAATGTGCAAACATCAAAAACTATTCTGTCGATCGCAGATGGCTATGATGTATTTAAATTCGTTGATATGGACACCCAATTGATAGAGATTGAAGATGGGATGACAGAGAACGAATCAGTGACACGATCGCTTCGCTCAACTATTGAAGCGGCAGTGTTGGAATTAATATATCAGGGAGATGAACGAGGTTTCTGGGAAATTAATTGGCCAGTAAATAAAATAATAGAAGGCAAAGTTGGTGAGATTATCGACGATGCTGAAATCATTTATACTGAACCAGTTGAAGAAAATTCAGATATACCCGTTGAAGTTCCTACCCCTGAAAATATAGAGGAAATAAGAGGATGAAAATGTTAAATAGATATATCGCATTTTTATTTATATTATGCCCTGTGGTTTTATTTGCCGGAACAAACGATAACGAAGTTAAGCTCGACCAGGCTGGTGACACACTTAAATTATACATTGACCAAATAGGTTATGGTAATAAGATTTGTGGAACTATCTCAAGTGGAGCTTGTGCTAGTGATTGGACATTAACCGGTAATACCGTAACGATGGATATTGATATGATTGGTAACTTGAACCAAGTCTTTGGTCCAACTCTTTTTGATAGTACTGATGTAGATTTAAAATTTACAGGTAATAGTAATATCTGGGATTGGAACGTAGGTTATGGCGGAAGTGCTGATAGTTCAGTATTAGATGTAGACATTACTGGTAGTTCAAATACTTTCGATATAGATTGGGGTTATGCAGCCTCAGCTGAAAGATTGGATTTTGATTTAGATATTACTGGTGGTTCTAACGTCTGGAACATTGATATTGAAAACGATGATGCAACTTGGAACGTAGATGTTATAGGAAGTTCAAATAACTTCTTAACAACTCAATCCGATGGTGCTTACAATTCAATCACTATGGAATGGATTGGCTCTAATGGAGACATCGATATACTACAATCATCTGGTACATGCCCAACCGGTGTAACTGGATGCTACGGAGTTATAAATGCAGACTTTGATTCAGAAAATGCAATTGTTGACATTAAGCAAAAAGATACTGGCGACTAGTTTACTAGCTAGTTCTTTTGTTTTTGCAGACAATATTGGCGATATAACAGAACACAAGGGCA
>MDTB01069788.1_pt1 | contig 18990 bp, 21 predicted proteins | sample 811161 | NCBI WGS metagenome assembly MDTB01 (sample SAMN05326650, study PRJNA326480) | marine metagenome | isolation source: seawater | place: Mediterranean Sea | collected 2009
GTATTTTTCGTAATGCCCAGAAGTGATATATAATTCTTTATTTCCAATGTGAGGAGATATTACTTGCTCATAACCGGCTTTGCGATGCAGAAAATATGGGCATCGTCTTGTGTAAATCCGCGAACCCGGGTGAGTCCATGCAATTCACCACTTTGTTCATAACGATAGACTGTACCAAATTCCGCATACCGCTTAGGTAATTCCTTATAACTCCAAGGGCGGGATTTGTATATTTCACAATGGTGAGGGCAATTCATGGGTTTCAGCAGAAAGGTTTCTCCGTCGACGGGTGTTTCAATGGGTTGAAAACTATCGGCCCCGTATTTTTCGTAATGCCCAGAAGTGATATATAATTCTTTATTTCCAATGTGAGGAGATATTACTTGCTCATAACCGGCTTTGCGTTGTGCTTCTTTTAAAAAATTTTCCAACCGCTCACGGAGGGCCGTTCCTTTTGGAAGCCAGAGGGGCAATCCCTGACCCACCTTTTGCGAGAAGGTGAAAAGCTCCAGTTCTTTCCCCAATTTGCGGTGATCTCTCTTTTTTGCTTCCTCAACTCGTTGTAGGTATTCGGTTAATTCTTTTTGTTTGGGAAATGAAATTCCATAAATCCGAGTGAGTTGAGTATTGTTTTCATCTCCTCGCCAATAGGCCCCTGCTATATTGAGAAGTTTAACTGCCTTTACAAAACCTGTGTGGGGGAGGTGACCACCTCGGCACAAATCCGTAAAATCGGCATGATCGCAAAAAGTAATGGTTCCGTCTTCTAGCCCCTCAATTAATTCAATTTTGTAAGAATTATTTTCTTTTTGGTAGTATTCCAAAGCTTCTTTCTTGGAAACAGCTCGCATTTGGAAGGGATATTTTTCTCGGGCAAAGGTCAAAAACTGTTTTTCCAAAGCCACTAAGTCCTTTTCGCTTATCGAGGTATCACCAAAGTCTACATCGTAATAAAAGCCATTTTCTATCGCAGGTCCAATAGTCAATTTTGCCGATGGATAGCAAGCCAATATTGACTGAGCAAGAATGTGAGCTGAAGAATGCCAAAAAGCAGATTGTCCTTCTTGATCTTTCCAAGTGAATAATTTTAAATCTCCGTCTTGCGTAAGTGCTGTGGCTGCTTCCACGGTTTGCTGGTTGAATTGGGCAGATAGAACGTTTCGAGCCAGTCCTTCGCTAATGCTTTGAGCCACTTCCAGGACGGTAATTCCCGAGGCATATTCGCGAACACTTTGGTCGGGGAAACGGATTGCGATCATAGTTTATTTAACAACGGGGCAAAGATAAGGCTTCCTATTGGCTTGTCAAACATCAACTGCGACTTCCTTTTTTAGGACGCGGACCCAACAAAGCTGCTGTAAGAGTTCGGATCCCTGAAAACCCGAAACCAAGGGACAAGCCGCAGAGAAGTAAGCCCAAAATTAATACGGGAAAATAAAAAGGATGCCCTTGATTCTGAAATGCTTGATAGAGAAATACAGGACCAGTAAATGCCAAGACAATAAACCAAGCCATTCTTTTTAGTCCTTTGCGCAATAATTGTGTATCCATATTTAGTGGTGGTTGCCAATTGATTCTTAGATGTCCATCCTACAGTGGTTCAATGGTAATGTCCTTGTACCATACTTCGTGCGAAGCACCTATCTGATCCTGTAGGCAGATACATCCTGTTGTTGGAACTTTGAGTGTTTCTGAAAATGACGAGGCAATTTGCCCATTGAGTTTAATCTGAATTTGTTCATTAAAAGCACGAATATTAAGTTCATTCCAATCGTTTGGTTTAACAACATTTTTTGCCCATTCTTTGTCCACAAGCTGAAGTAATACTACAGGGAATATTTCTGGGTTGGGATAGCGCGATAGATTTGTCCGATTTTCATCTACCAATGCCCCCCACAAAGGATATATTCCAGTGGTGTCTTTGAGTTTTTTATTGGAAAAAACAGGGATGAAACGTGCGGGAAGATAACCTATGTCTGCTTGATAGCCGCTTACTTCTGTGGAATTAGGAACGCGTGCTGCTCTAAAGCTAACCCCTCCACTGACAAGTTCTATTGTTGATTTGAGTTTTACTTTTAAATTAAGCTCAAAATTTTCAAACTTTTTTAGTGTGCATAAATAATGACTCGCTAGGTTGGCTTTTTTTAGATTACCAGCAACAATAGCTCCTTCTTGGATACTAAAAAAAGAATTGGCACCTTCCCAACCCGAAAAACTCTCCCCATCGAATAGTTGTATTTCCTTTGAAGGGGTGCAGGAGCTAACGCCCAATAATAGACAAAACCCTCCAAGGAATGAGTATGTTTTGGTGCGTTTATTATTCATTTAAAAGGGCTTTGAAGCTAATGAAATATAAGCTTTTTATACAAGACTAGCTCAAGGTGGCTTGGTGGGCGGCAACGGCCTGACGAACCGAACGGTACTGCGTCAATAACTTTTCAGCTTCTTTCCAAGAGAGTCCTGTTTGGTCGACTACCATTCGGCAGGCCCGCTGATGTAGTTTTTGATTGTTGAGTTGCATATCCACCATTTTATTGCCTCGAACGCGACCAATAGAAATCATACTGCAAGTGGTAATTCGGTTTAGAATCAGCTTTTGTGCTGTACCAGCTTTCAAACGGGAACTCCCAGTTAGAAATTCGGGACCTACAATCACTTCTATGGGATAGTTGGCATAATGCGAGAGTGGTGCATCGTGATTGCAGCAGATGGCTCCTGTAAGTATATTGTTTTCCTGACAATTTTTTAAGGCATGTACTACATAGGGAGTTGTTCCCGAGGCAGCAATACCAACAACCACATCTTTGCTGTTGACCTGATGTTTCATTAAATCCTCCCAACCCTGAGTGGTGCTGTCCTCAGCTTCTTCTACAGAGTTGGTCAGGGCTTTGGAACCCCCAGCGATCAATCCCACTACCTGACTGGGAGGGGTGCCAAAGGTAGGTGGACACTCAGAGGCGTCCAAAACGCCTAATCTACCACTCGTTCCAGCACCCACATAGAAGAGACGACCTCCTTTTTGGAATGCACTTACGACTTGATCGATAAGGGATTCAATTTCAGAACTTACTTCAGCTACTGCAGCAACAGCAATTTCATCTTCATGTTGCATTCCTCGAACCAATTCAGTAATTGATTTTTTTTCTAAGTCGTTGTGATTGGAGTCTTGTTCGGTAATTTTTTCAAAAGCCATAGCATAAAAATAATCGAAAAAAAAACGCTACCGAAGTTGCGTTTTGGATTTAGTTGAGTTTTGTCTCCAGATTTTCTTTCAGTGCATCCAAGAATTGTTGGGTCGTGAGGTAGTGAGACGCATTCATGTTTTTTTCATGTATGAGCAAGGCTAAATCTTTGGTCATCTTACCACTTTCAATGGTTTCAATACACACCTTTTCAAGGGTGCTACAAAAATCAATTAAAGCTTGATTGTCATCCAACTTACCTCGGTGAGCCAATCCGCGGGTCCATGCAAAAATTGAAGCAATAGGATTGGTAGAGGTGGCTTTTCCTTGCTGGTGTTGGCGATAGTGCCGGGTAACAGTACCGTGTGCGGCTTCAGCTTCCATGGTTTCTCCATCGGGCGTAACTAGGGTTGATGTCATCAATCCTAGGGACCCGAATCCTTGCGCTACAGTATCGGATTGAACATCTCCGTCGTAGTTTTTACAAGCCCATACAAAGCCTCCATTCCACTTCATGGCCGCAGCAACCATATCATCTATCAAGCGATGTTCATAGGTGATGCCAGCCGTTTCAAAACGTGTTTTGAATTCGGCTTCGAATACTTCTTGAAAAATATCTTTAAAGCGCCCGTCATAGGCTTTCATGATGGTGTTTTTGGTTGATAAATACAACGGCCAACCCTTATCTAAGGCGCGGTTCATACAGGAACGGGCAAAACCATAAATAGAAGAATCAATATTGTACATGCTCATAGCAACCCCGTCTTCTTGGAAATTATAGACCTCCCAGGATTGGGGTTCACTTCCATCTTCAGGAGTGAAGGTCATGGTGAGTTTTCCTTTGCCTTTGGTAACAATATCTGTTGCCTTGTACTGATCACCGAAGGCGTGACGACCGATACAGATTGGTTTGGTCCAACCTTGAACATATCGAGGCACGTTACTCATAATGATAGGTTCTCGAAAAACGGTACCTCCCACGATATTTCGAATCGTGCCATTGGGAGAGCGGTACATTCGTTTGAGTTTAAATTCTTCCATGCGCCCTTCATCGGGTGTAATGGTAGCACACTTGATCCCCACCTTGTATTTTTTTATAGCTTCAGCAGCATCTACTGTGATTTGATCGTCGGTGGCGTCACGACTTTCAATTCCTAAGTCGTAATATAGGAGTTCTACATCCAGATAGGGGAGGATAAGCTGCTCTTTGATAAATTTCCAAATAATGCGTGTCATTTCGTCCCCATCAATCTCAACAACAGGATTAGCGACTTTTATTTTTGACATGTGAATGTAAATTGGTTTCGCTTGCAAATATACAACCTAATCAGTTTAAATTCTAGTTGGAATTGGGTCAAAAAAAAGATTGCCGAAGCAATCTTTAGTGTTTTTAGTGTTGCGCTTCTTTGATTCGCGCTTTCTTACCTCGAAGTTGTTTGAAGTAATAAATTCGGGAACGACGTACCTTTCCTTTACTATTTACTTCAATTTTTTGAATGGCGGGCATGTTGATTGGGAAGATTCTTTCTACCCCAACCGTACCAGATAGTTTACGTATAGTAAAAGTTTTGGACAAACCACTTCCTTTGACTTGGATCACAACCCCTTTAAAAAACTGAGTTCGTACTTTTTCTCCTTCACGGATTTCATAATACACAGTGAGGGTATCCCCGCTAGAGAATTCGGGAAAATCTTTTTTCTCTATGAATTGATCTTGTACGTAGCTAATTAATTGTTCCATGCTAGCTTTTTCTTTGTTTTAGCAAAGGAACATTCACGGGCTTCGTCAGTGGTTCCAATGCGAGTGCAAAATTAGCCAATAAATTGAATCCTACAAGAAAATTTCTTTCCTTGCTGTTTATTCCAATAAATCGGGTCGCAATTTTTGGGTTCGCTCCATGGCTTTTTCCATTCGCCAGTCCTCAATGGCGGGGGTATTACCAGAAGCGAGGATGTCAGGAACCTTCCATCCTTTGTATTCGGCCGGGCGGGTGTAAATAGGAGGGGCTAGCAAATTGTCTTGAAAGGTATCGGATAGGGCAGAGGATTCGTCTCCCAGCACACCTGGAATTAAACGAATGATACTGTCACAAAAAACGGCAGCAGCCAACTCGCCTCCTGAGAGAACAAAATCACCAATGGAAATTTCTTTAGTAATCAAATGATCTCTAACCCGATGGTCAACCCCTTTATAGTGCCCACAGAGGATGATAAGATTATTGAGTAGCGAACAATCGTTGGCCATTTTTTGATCCAATCTGGCTCCATCTGGAGTCATGTATATCACTTCATCGTAGGTGCGTTCGGCTTTAAGGTCTTGAATGCAACGATCAATGGGTCCCACCATCAGTACCATTCCCGGCCCCCCTCCATAGGGGTAGTCGTCTACCTGTCGGTATTTATTCTCTCCATATTCTCTCAGATCGTGCAAGTGAATATGCACTTTTTGACGTTCTTGGGCGCGCTGAACAATGGAGGCCGAAAAAGGGCTTTCCAACAATTCGGGTAGCAAGGTGATAATATCGATTCGCATTGTACAAAGGTAAGGGAAATGCGTCAACACCCGAATCTCCACGCTATACACTATAACTGATTGGGAGAACCTTAATCCCTAAAAATGACTCGCTCGTTTTCAGCAGTAAGGAAAAGGATGGTTTCAATACTTTGTTCGTCAAAACGATCCAAATTACTGATATCTTGTATCGTCTCCCCATTGATTTCTAAAATTACAGCTCCTTCACCAATTCCATACATAGAGAGGTATCGATTGGCACTGTCGGTCACTTTTATACCGCTGTCTAAATCTCTTTCGCGTTTTTCCTCGGGTTCTAGATTTTTTAGTTCCAAGCCATAGAAAAAGGAGCGATTGCGTTTTTTCAATTCTACCAGCACTTTTTTCCGAATTCCTGCACGAATAAAAACGACCTCTACACGATCTCCTGGGCGTTTACTTGATAAATAGCCAGTTAGGTCGGAGAAGCGGTTGATTTTCGTTCCATCTACGCTCTTGATAATGTCGTTTGGGAGGAGCCCTGCTGCTTGGGCACCAAGTCCTTCCTCCAACTCATTGATGTAAAAACCTTCTGTTTCTTCAACATCAAGAGTGGCGGCAGTTTTGGAGTCTAGGGCCCTACCACTCACACCTAAGAGGCCTTTTTGGACATTTCCAAATTCTAAGATGTCTTCAAATACTTTTCTAGCTATATTACTGGGTACAGCAAACGAATAGCCAACAAACCCTCCACCTACGGATGTTATCGCTGTATTGATTCCTACCAATTCACCCTGAGTATTCACTAAAGCCCCACCACTATTACCTACATTCACTGCGGCATCGGTTTGGATAAAGGATTGGTTTTTTTGATCCCTCTGATTCAGGTCTCGGGACTTAGCACTGATGATACCCGCAGTCACCGTAGAGTTGAGATTGAAGGGATTGCCAACTGCCAACACCCATTCTCCCACACGAGAGGCATCCGAATCGCCAAAAGTGATGAAATCCAATTGTTGATTGCCTTTAATTTTGAGTACTGCTATATCTGTGTAAGCATCTGTTCCAATGAGTTCGGCTTCATAGGTTTTGTTATCATTGGTAGTCACTTCAATAGTAGATGCCTCATCAATAACATGATTGTTGGTGATAATCAAGCCATCGGGTGAAACTACAACTCCAGAACCCGTACCAATTTTTTCAGGCATGTCTTCACCATAGAGGTTTCGCATCCACCAAGATTGTTGCCGATTGTAAACACCAATATTTTTTATATGAACCACACCATTGATTACTTTATCAACTGTTTGGGTAAAATCTATATCCATTGGTAATGGGCTCGAGCTAAAATTTGTCGGTTGGACACGGACAGGATAGCTAAAGAGCTCTCGCTCTTTTTTCGATTCAGAAAATAAAGGGGTAGGCTGCAGCGTTTGAAACACAAAATAACTACAGAGTGAACTGAAAAGGGCCACTAACACTAGGGGAATAATTTTTTTCATCGTCTTTTTCATTTAAATCATTACTAAATTAGAAAGAACTTGGAATTAGAGTTTTTGGTTTAACGACTTTTTAACAGCCTTGGGGCGGAAAAAATTGTCTTATTTTTGAGCATTGTGAAGATTAAATTTAAAAAATATCAAGGAGCGGGAAATGATTTTGTCCTAATTGACAATCGTTCCCAAGCATTTCCAGAAGGCAATCAACAGCAGCTGATCCAAAGACTTTGCGATCGAAATTTTGGAATTGGGGCCGATGGGTTGATACTTCTTCAAGCACACGAAAGTGCCGATTTCGAAATGGTCTATTATAATTGTGATGGACATCCTAGCAGCCTGTGTGGTAATGGTGGACGGTGTATCGTTGCTTTTGCTAAGCAATTGGGAATGATTCAAAACAAGGCATGCTTCTATGCCAATCAACAAGATTATTGTGCTGAAATTAAAAAGGACGACATCATATCCCTCGCAATGCAGGACGTCTTATCGATTCAAATAGAAAAATCATTTTGTTTCTTGGACACAGGCTCACCCCATCATGTAGTTTTTGTAGATACTATCAAAAATATTGATGTAAGATCGGAGGGTAGTTCTATTCGCTATGGAGCACCCTATGGTGCGCCGGGGACCAATGTCAATTTTGTGGCTCCAATAGCTGCCGACCGATTCGCAATTCGCACCTATGAAAGAGGGGTAGAAGGGGAGACTCTGGCTTGTGGTACAGGGGCTGTTGCAGCTGCTTTAGCGTTATATGCCACCCAACGGTCTACCGCACACTCCATTACGTTGGAAGCTTTGGGCGGAAACTTACAAGTGGATTTTACTCCAGCTGGGGAAGGGTTTACGAATATTCACTTAGCGGGATCCGCAATTTTTATCTTTGAAGGAGTCTATGAATACTAAGTATCGGTTGCGGGGATTGGAATTAGAAGACCTCGACAGTCTTTTTGCTATCGAGAACGACACTCATTTATGGAAGTATTCAAATCGATCCACTCCATATACCAAAGCTTTTTTGACTGAATACATTCTCCAATCCCATTTGCCCATTCAAGAGGCACAGCAATTGCGGTTGGCCCTGGTAGATGATAGTGATCAAGCCAAGGGGTTTGTTGATTTGTTTGAAGTTGACCTTCATCACCAAAGGGCAGGAGTAGGGATTGCAATCCATCCTGAGTATCAAAATCAAGGGCTCGGGGCCGTTGGGTTGTCCTTATTGTTGGATTATTGTCATAGTTATCTAAGTCTTCACCAGCTTTATTGTGACATTGACGAGAACAATAAAGTAAGTATTCGACTCTTTGAAAAAGCTGGTTTTGAACAGACGGGGCTCAAAAAGGACTGGAATTTTTATGAAAAAGAATTTCACTCTGTAAGAATGTATCAAAAAATAGAACTTTAAGAATAGTGCAGATTAGAAAAAAAACTGGAATCCTTTTGGGGGTTGTCATTTTGACAAGCTTCAGTATTTTTTATGCAACATTTTATTGGGATAATACCTCATTTCAAGAAGCGAAATATGAGATTTATATTGAAAGTGATTGGGATTTTGAGGTACTAAAAAATACATTGAGTCCCCATCTGCGTTCTGCACGTTTGTTTGGATGGGCTGCAGAACTAAAGGGCTATGATATTCGTATTCGAAGCGGAAAGTATACCCTTGTTCAAGGACTTTCCAACAACGAAATCATCAATAAACTCCGCCTTCAGAGTGAGCCTGTTCAAGTCACTTTCAACAATCAAGAACGCATAGAAAATCTCGCTGGTCGTTTGGCTGAGGTATTAGAATCCGACAGTCTATCCTTTTTAAAAGCGATGAAAAGCGCCTCTTTTTTAGATCAAAAAGGCTTCAGTCTGGATACTGCATTGGCGATGTATCTCCCCAACACCTATCAGGTTTTTTGGAATATAAGCCCCGAGGCATTTTGTGAGCGTATGCATCAAGAGTTCGAAAAATTTTGGTCAGCAGAGCGCAAAGCCTTGGCCAAGCAGCAAGGTTTGTCACCATTAGAAGTGATTACTTTGGCCAGTATTGTTCATAAGGAAACCATCAAAGCTGTGGAAAGACCCCTTATCGCAGGAGTGTACCTAAATCGTTTGAAGCAGCGAATGCGTTTGCAAGCAGATCCAACCGTTATTTATGCTTTAAAACAAAAATTCCAAAACTTTGATACTATCATCAAACGGGTTCTTTATAAAGATTTACGAATTCGTTCTCCTTACAATACCTATCGCGTGAAAAAACTTCCACTAGGTCCCATTGCTATGCCCGATATTTCTGCCATTGAGGCAGTATTACGACCAGAAAAACACAGCTATTTATATTTTGTGGCCAACCCGGAGAAGCCTGGATATCATAGATTTGCAAGCAGCTTGGCTCAGCACAACCGCAACAAACGAAAATACACACGGTGGTTAAATCAGAATAAATTATACCGTTAGTTCGTCGACATGGAATATACGAGGAATACAGCTGGGCGTTTGTGGAATTGATCCAATTTTATTTTTTTCCATTGCGAGATTGGAAGGGTTTTGATCCATTGCGTGGGGAGAGTCAAATCACAAGCAAGACAAAGTAGGGTTCCCGACTGAAGGTGTTGAATCAGTGCTTCTAGCAATGAGATATTTCGATAGGGAGTTTCAATAAATAGTTGAGTTTGTTGAAATTGATAGGCGTTGCGTTCCAGTTTTTTGATTGCTAGGCTGCGTTCTTTTTGGTTGATGGGGAGGTAACCATGAAACGTAAACTGTTGCCCATTTAGTCCCGATGCCATGAGAGCAAGAACAATGGAGGAGGGGCCAACCAAGGGGATTACTTCAATATTTTTTTCATGGGCTAGTGCCACAATTACTGCTCCAGGATCGGCGACTCCTGGACATCCAGCATCACTGATCAAACCAATGGAAAATCCCTGTTCGCAGGGGTTCAAATAGGAATGATATTCCAAGGCAGTAGTATATTTATTCAGCGGATATAACCGCAATTCACTTTGCTTTTTTGCGGGACAAATACTTTTTATAAAATGACGGGCTTCCTTTTCATTCTCAACAATAAAGTGGTGCTGCTCGGTTATTATTTTTTCAATCCAAGGAGACAAACTGTCCAGAGAAGCACCCTCCCCCAAAGGGCAAGGAATTAAAAAAAGTTTACCGCGGTCCGACATTGGAAATAAGTTCGTTAGCAATTCGCTCTGTCGCTTGATCAATCATTTGAAATACTTTTTCAAAACCGTCAATTCCTCTATAATAAGGATCGGGCACTTCCTTATTTATCATTAATAAGGCAACTTTTTCCCATTCACTTTCGCTTGGATGGAGTGCCTTGAGGTTATTGTAATTGGAATGATCCATCACATAAATCCAATTGAAGCGTCGGAAGTCCTTTTGTTCAAAAGGACGAGCTCGCTGTTGATGGATTGCAATGCCGTGTTTTTTGGCCACTGCAATGCTTCTGGGGTCCGGAGGATTTCCTGTATGATAGGCGGCTGTTCCAGCTGAATCAACCATAAAAGAAGAAGAAAGTTTTTGCGAAAGTAAACCTGCTGCCAAGGGTGAACGACAGATATTGCCTAGACAAACCATTAAAATATTAACGGTTTCCAAGGTCTTCTACAACGTTAATTTCTGATTGAGATCCTCTACGTATTTACGAAATTGCTTATCAGTGAAGCTCAGATTGTCTACCGTCTTACATGCGTGAAGGACGGTAGCGTGGTCTCTTTTTCCGATTTGTGTTCCGATGCTGGCCAATGAAGCCTTAGTGAATTTTTTGGCAAAGTACATTGCCAATTGACGTGCTTGAACAATATGTCGTTTTCGGGTTTTGGATTGCAGGGTTTCGACATCCATCTGAAAATATTCAGAAACTACTTTTTGAATGTAATCAATGGAGACCTCTCGCTTAGTATTTTTGACAAACTTGTTGACAATCTCTTTGGCCAATTCAAGATTGATTTCCATTTTATTAAAAGATGATTGCGCCATAAGAGAGATGATGGCTCCTTCTAATTCTCTAATATTAGACTTGATATTTTTGGCAACAAAATCCACAATCTCATCTGAAATCAGAACTCCATCGCGATAGAGTTTGTTCTTCAGTATAGAAACCCGCGTCTCATAGTTGGGTAATTGCAATTCTGCCGATAGTCCCCACTTAAATCGAGAAAGCAATCGTTGTTCTATATCCTGCATATCAATGGGTGCTTTATCAGAAGTAATAATGACTTGCTTCCCATTTTGATGGAGGTGATTGAAGATGTGGAAAAAAACATCTTGTGTTCCAGACTTTCCACTCAAAAACTGAACGTCATCAATAATAAGGACATCAATGAGTTGATAGAAATGGATAAAGTCATTCCGAGTATTTTTCTTAACTGATTCAATATACTGTTGGGTAAATTTTTCTGCGGATATATACAAGACTGTTTTATCTGGATATTTTTCTTTAATATCCACCCCAATAGCGTGAGCCAAATGTGTTTTTCCAAGACCCACACCTCCAAAAATAAGCAAGGGATTGAAGGAAGTACCACCAGGTTTGGTGGCCACGGCCATACCTGCTGATCGTGCCAGTCGATTTGAATCGCCCTCCAGAAAATTATCGAAACTGTAATTGGGGTTGAGCTGGGATTCAATCTGAAGATTTCGTATCCCTGGAATCACAAATGGATTTTTAAGTTCGCTGTTATAGGTGCTTAGAGGAGCGTCCACGGATTGCGAGGCAGTCCCTGTTTTAGGATTGGAGGGAATACTTTCGGTATGTGGCTGCTTGTTCCCATAGGTGTTTTCCATTCGAATCACATACACCAAGCTGGCTTCCTTACCCAATTCTTTTGTCAATGCAGATTTCAATAATTTGACATAGTGTTCTTCCAACCATTCATAAAAGAATTTACTAGGTACCTGTATACTAAGGATATTATCCTCGATTTTTACAGGTACAATGGGATTGAACCAAGTTTTATAAGCTTGTGGCTGTATGTTGTCCTTTATGTAAGTGAGACAATTATTCCAGACCTGTTCAGCAGTACTCCCCATTAATTGGTTTGGTTATTGTTATTGGATTGGTTTTTGATTAAAACAAATATCTGTGGTTTTTTTTTATTAAAAAATTCAAATTGCTATTGAAATTTAATTTTTTTTTTCACACCTTATAGGTCTACTAATATCATCATAAAAAAGATAGTCTTCAAACAAAACCTGTCTCTTTTGGCTTATACCACAAATCCCATACGCGTCCGATATTCAGATACCGATCAAATGGGCTATATGCATCATAGCAATTACCTTCGTTTTTTTGAAATTGCTCGTTTGGAGTGGCTCTCTGCTCTTAAAATATCCTATCTAGAGATGGAAAAAAATGGCATTTGGTTGCCAGTCGTCTCTGCCAAAGTAGCTTTCAAAGCTCCAAGCTATTTCGATGATGAACTAGTAGTGACGGTACATTTGGAAGCTCCTCCCACAGCGTCGTTATTATTTTCCTATCAAATACACAACCAGCATCAAAAACAAGTATGCGAGGGAGTAACGAAGTTAGCTTTTTTAGACGCCCAAAGACAGCGCCCCAGGCGATGTCCAGAATCTCTTTACAAAGCTCTTACTCCATATTTTTAAAAAGCCATAATTCGTCGTTATCCAAAGATATTTTTTGGTAGGGAGCTTCCCCAAATTTTGGAGCTTTAACTCCATTTGAAAGGCATGTAGGGGTTTTTAGCAGGCGTGTTGTGTCCCAAAGATGATGGTCGATGAATTGTTGGAGCGTGAATAAACCACCCTCCACTAAAATGGATTGAATGCCTTGTTGGTATAAATAGGCAAGTACTTCATTCAAATCAAATGAATTATTAGTCTTGGAGAGAGGTATAATTGAACGGGTGATAGCAATCATTTTCTTGTTTTCAACTATATGGTCTGATTCATCCAACGTATCATTGGGGTCCAATACAATAGGGATAGGGTTGTTCCCCGCCCATCGCCTAACATTCAATTTTGGATTGTCTTTTTTCACGGTAGTACTCCCTACCAGTATGGCATGCTCTTCACTCCGCCAACGATGGACAAGCTGCTGGGAATAAGAATCTGATAAATAAAAAACAGATCGTTTATTGGAAGAACTTGGAGCAATATAGCCTTCTATACTTTCCGCCCATTTTAAAGTTATGTAGGGACGCTTTTTTTGATGATACGTAAAAAAACGTCGATTGATCCAGTCGCACTCTGATGCTAAAACCTCTTTACTAACGCGACATCCATTTTCTTCAAGTCGCTCCATTCCACTTCCTGAAACTAACGGATTGGGGTCCAAAGAGCCAATGACTACTCTTTTTATATTGTGTTTAAGAATAAGGTCGACACAAGGTGGAGTCTTTCCATGGTGATTGCAAGGTTCAAGGTTTACATAGAGTGTGGATTCAGATAATAAATTTTTTTCTTCAACCGATTCAATAGCATGGACTTCGGCGTGAGGGGTACCTGCTTTTTTATGCCAGCCCTCGCCAATGACACGACCTTTGTTCACAATAACACACCCAACCAACGGATTTGGGTAGGTTTTTCCCAACCCCTTTATAGCTAGTTGCAAACAGCGTTGCATAAAAATGTCGTCGGAATGCTTTAGTTTTTTACTCAAATGCTGTATTCTTGATTGATAAAATTACTCATACTACTGCACATGACCTTGCGCAATATCAAAAATAAAGACAATACAGAGCTGGCTATTCTGCTACGCTCTGTTTTGATTGAGATGGGAGTTCCAAAAACTGGAACGGCATACGAGGATCCTGAATTGGATGCTATGTGCCAAGCCTATGAAAGAGCTAGAAGTGCCTATTTTGTGATTGAATCAGAGGGTGTTTTGCTGGGAGGAGCGGGAGTGTCTCCGCTAAGAGACGGTTCGCCAGAAATCTGCGAATTACAAAAAATGTATTTCAGTCCTCTCGCTCGTGGAAAGGGGTGGGGCGATCTGATGATTGAACATTGCTTGACTTTTGCCCAAGCCCAACAATTTAAAAAATGCTATATCGAGACGATGCCCAATATGCAAGCAGCCCAAAAACTTTATCAGAAAAAAGGTTTTGAATATATTGAAGGACCCATAGGAAATACGGGACATAGTAATTGCTCTGTTTGGATGCTAAAAAATCTTTAAATGACCCTAATTGAGTGGCATAATAAATATCAAGTGCAGCTGCAAGATAGATACGAGGTTGATGCAATTAGATTTTATTTCAAGCAGTTGATTGATGTTTTTTTTGGATGGGGAACAACTACGCTTGGATTGCATCCCAACCGGGAGTTAAATTTGCCAGAGGAGAGCCTTTTGGAAACTGCCTTATCGCGTTTACTCGATAACGAACCCCTCCAATATATACTAGGACACACCTCTTTTATGGGAATGGATTTGCAGGTAAACTCACACACGCTGATTCCTCGTCCCGAAACCGAGGAACTTGTTGCTTGGGTATTGGAATCTACAGATTCAAAGGACAGGGTTGTCTTAGATGTTGGTACTGGTAGCGGTTGCATAGCTTTGGCTCTCAAAAAGGCTCGCTCTAATTGGATTCTTCATGCTCTAGACGTTTCTCCCGAGGCTTTGGACTTGGCTAAGCAGAATGCCCAAAATTTAAGCCTTGAATTGGACTGGCTTCTGGCCGATATCAAGGCACTCCCAAAAACCTTACCCAACTTCGATATAATCATATCCAATCCACCCTATGTGACCGCTGAGGAAAAAAAACACATGCTGGCAAACGTTTTAGACTATGAGCCACATTTGGCATTATTTACTCCAGAAGGTGAGCCTCTTTTCTATTATAAAAAAATCATGGAGATGGCACAAAAAAAGCTACGTCCAAACGGTAGGGTTTATCTAGAAATTAACCCAATGTTTTATTATGAATTGGGAGAAATGGTAGTATCTTTTGGTTTTAAAAAGGTCGAATTGAGAAAGGATATTTTTGATAAAAAACGAATGCTCTGTTGTCAGCGATGAAAGAAAATATTAAGCATAGAATCCATCAACTTCGCGAAAATCTTCACGCTCACAACCACCAGTATTATATCCTTGATAGTCCCATCGTATCCGATCAAAAATTTGATCAATTATTGAAAGAACTAGCCGATTTGGAAGCTGCCCATCCAGAATTTTTTGATGCTAATTCACCTACCCAACGTGTAGGAGGGGGGATCACCAAAAACTTTGAAACTAAGTCGCATCGCTATCCTATGTATTCTTTGGACAATACCTATTCCAAAGAGGAACTTTCAGACTGGGTGACAAAAATCCGAAAAATCATAGGCGAGGGGACCTTAATGACCTATACCTGCGAGCTCAAATATGATGGGGCTTCTATTAGTTTGACCTATGAAAAAGGACAATTCGTTCAGGGAATTACCAGAGGCGACGGACAACAGGGGGATGAGATTACTCAAAACTTGAAAACCTTACCAACAATTCCACTTCAATTGCAAGGAAACCCTCCTGATTATTTTGAAATTAGAGGAGAAATAGTACTTCCTTGGGAAGCATTTAAACGATTGAATCAAGAACGGAAATCCAAAGGGGAGCCCCCCTATATGAATCCACGTAACACGGCTTCTGGAAGTTTGAAACTTCAAGACAGTCATGAAGTTGCCAAGCGGGGCCTCCATTGTTTCCTTTATGCCCTTGCAGGTGACGCCTTGCCGATCCATTCACAATTCGAAGCCCTAGAAAAAGCACGTAAATGGGGGTTTAAAGTACCTGATAGCGCAAAGCATGCCCACCATATTGAGGAGGTTTTTGCCTACCTCGATCATTGGGAAAAACAACGATCGAAATTGCCATATGAAATTGACGGTGTGGTGATTAAAGTAAATGAATTGCCCCTTCAAAAAGTACTCGGCCACACAGCCAAGTCACCACGTTGGGCAATAGCATATAAATTTCAGGCCGAACAGATTGAAACGGTTTTGGAGTCGGTGAGCTATCAAGTTGGTCGAACAGGAGCCATTACACCGGTGGCTAATTTAAGACCCGTTTTAATCTCAGGGACCACTGTGAAACGAGCCTCCCTTCACAATGCTGATCAAATCGCTAAATTGGACTTGCGTTTGGGGGATGTAGTGCGCGTCGAAAAAGGAGGAGAAATCATTCCCAAAATTGTTAGTGTATCAGAATCACAAAGGGGTTTGGAATCGGATACGGTTGTATTTATAGAATATTGTCCTGATTGTAATGCACCCTTAGAGCGGTCGGAAGGAGAAGCGCAACACTATTGCACCAACAGCATGACCTGCCCTACCCAACTGGTTGGAAAGATTCAACATTTTATTTCTAGAAAGGCGATGGATATTGAAGGAATAGGAAGTGAAACTGTCGTCCAATTGTATGAAGCCAATCTATTGCATACCATTGTAGATTTATATCAATTGGATCCTGCAGCGGTATTGCGGTTGGACCGTATGGCAGAAAAATCCGTACAAAATCTTTTCCAAGGGATTGAGGCTTCAAAAACACAACCCTTTCCAAAGGTATTGTTTGCCCTAGGCATTCGTTTTGTTGGGGAAACGGTAGCCAAAACCCTGACACAATATTTTAAATCGATTGAAAATTTAAAAAACGCTACTTTAGAAGACCTAATAGAAGTCGATGAAATAGGAGAACGCATCGCCCAAAGTCTCTATCAGTTTCTGCAAAATGAGAAGCACTGGAATCAGATATTAGAATTGAAACGTTTGGGACTGCAATTTGAAATAGAAACCCGCTCTGAACCCCTTCATGATGAATTGGCAGGGTTGAAATTTGTTGTATCGGGTGTTTTTGAAAAGTTTGAACGCTCTGAAATTAAAACCTTAATCGAATCTCGTGGAGGAAAAATTGTCAGTAGCGTATCTAAAAACACTGACTATATCGTAGCTGGCGCAGGAATGGGTCCGAGCAAAAAGGAAAAGGCAGAAAGCTTAAATATTCCTATTATTAGCGAAGACCAACTAGTGATCTTGATAGAAACCACTTCCTGATGTTATATTTGTAACATTGAGTTGAAAAATTATAATAAAATAATAGATTTACACTAGCTGCAAGGGGCTTAGCCTATTTTTGATATGAAACTATTTGATTGGATCCAAATTAAAATGATTAAGCGAACAGTTTCGCACGAGCTGGTGCTTCAGGGGAAACGTAAAATTCATAAGCCCAAGGAAATAAAAAAAATAGGTGTTTTGATTGACAGTAAATCATTATTGAGTCCGGAGTTGATCCAGAAAGAATTGCAAAACGCTGGATATGCAGCTTGTCGGATTACTGTTTTACAATATGACGCCTCGATACCCAAAAATGTGGTTACTACCACCAATTCCTTTGGAGATAAGGATATTCTACTGATGGGAAAACCTTCACCTGCTGTTGCACATTTTTGTGAACAGAATTTTGACCTATTGATTAATTACTTTCCAGAAAATCTTCCACAGTTGCAACTTGTATCATTGCGAACTAAAAGCAAGTTTCGAGTGGGCTTTTCAGAGGTTGACCGTCGTTTAAACGATTTGATTTTTAGTCTGCCCGATAAATCTCCTAAACTTTTTTTTGAACAAATGAATACTTACCTAAAAACAATAGCGAATTAGTGATGGATTTAAGAGGACATGGAGTAGCAATAATCACCCCTTTTACGGACGACTTGAGCATTGATTTTGTTGCATTGGGAGCTCATTTGGAGCGTTTAATTGCACATGGCGTAGACTATCTGGTGATATTGGGAACCACCGCTGAAACTGCTACGCTTTCTCCCAAAGAGCGTTTGCAAATCCAATCATTTATTGTGGACACGGTTGCGGGCCGACTTCCCTTAGTAGTTGGTATTGGCGGCAACAACACACAGGCGATCGTAGAAGAAATTCAACAAACGGATTTGACCCCCTTCAGTGCCATCCTTTCTGTATGCCCCTATTACAACCGACCCAATCAAGAGGGCTTATATCAACACTTTGCTGCGATCGCCAACAGCACGGAGACCCCCATTATCTTGTACAATGTTCCTGGGCGAACGGGCTGCAGTATCACTGCAAAAACCGTAGTAAGACTGACAGATGCTTTTGAAAACATTATAGGAATCAAAGATGCTTCGGGGGATATGTTACTCGCCCAGAATTTGATTCGAATGACTTCCAATCACTTCCAAGTGGTTTCTGGTGAAGATGCCTTAACAGTTCCTGTGATTTTAGCGGGGGGAGTAGGAGTGATCTCCGTAGTTGGGAACCTGCTGCCCGATCGAGTAACTCAAGTCGTACAATGGGCTCTTACGCATCAGGTCAAAGAAGCCAATCAGGCGCAGTATGCCCTAATGGACTTAATTGGATTGCTTTTCCAAGAGGGGAATCCAACAGGCCTCAAAGGAGCGATGAGCTTAGAAAAATATTGCTTGAATACTTTGCGTTTGCCATTGGTCCCAGCATCCCCATCACTTCTCAACACTTTACGTCAGGTATTGACTCTACTTAAGGTTGTTCCCTAAAGTAACCCACGCATCACTACTCGAATGGATTTGGTGGTATAGATTAGTTCTACTAGCGAAGTATATCGGTTTATAAATCGTTTATTATCGACCAAGTCACCAAAGACTTCCTGTTGACTCAGAAAGGCCTTCCCATTGCTTTCGGTATTCTTTACGGCTCGGTACAATTTGTCTTTTTGGTCATCTATAATATCAAAAGGGCTCCTTTTTCGTTGAGTCTTTTGTCGCTATAAAAACACCATGTAAAACGTTCACTTAGCTTCGAAATTGAGAGATAATAAATGATCAAAGTGATGAAAGAAGTTCATAAGTAGAGAATTAGATAA
>MDTB01008408.1_pt1 | contig 18985 bp, 17 predicted proteins | sample 811161 | NCBI WGS metagenome assembly MDTB01 (sample SAMN05326650, study PRJNA326480) | marine metagenome | isolation source: seawater | place: Mediterranean Sea | collected 2009
ATCTACATAGCCTTTTGCGCTACCATCTAATATTGGAACCTCTAAATTATCAATCTCAATCAATAAATTATCAATATTTAATCCATGAATAGCAGCAAGCAAATGTTCTATAGTATGAACTTCAGCTCCTTGTGATCCTATGGTGGTTCCCCTAGTTACATCAACTACATTTGATACCGAAGCATCAATTATGGGAGCATCTTTTAAATCAATACGTTTAAATTTAATACCATAATTAGTTGGGGCTGATTTAATTACAATTTTTGAAAGTACGCCAGTATGCAATCCTATCCCAGAGATTTCAATATCTTCTTTAATGGTCTGCTGGAATTTTAACTTATTTAAATTAGTTACCAATATTCTATTACTTCTTTTTAGCTATTTCAGGTAGCTTAGAAATCAAAACATCAAGTCGTTTTCGCTTTCGATGGTCTATCGCTGGAATCCCAGAAACAGTCATATTACTTTCAAGAGATTTCATTACCGCTGATTTAGCTGCAACCTTACAGTTATCACCAATATTCAAATTATCAATTATACCAACTTGACCTCCAAGAATAACATTGCTACCTAACCTAGAACTACCTCCAATGGCAGATTGACCAGCTATTATGCAGTTTTTACCAATTCTTACATTATGAGCAATATGGACTTGTCCGTCAATCTTAGTGCCTTGACCAATCACTGTTTGACTCATTGTTGCTCTATCCACAGTACAACTTGCTCCTAATACTACATTATCTTCAATAATAACATTGCCAATATGAGGAACTTGACTTAAACTTTTATTTTGCTGAATGATGCCAAATCCACTGGCACCTATAATGCTTCCTGAATTAATTACAACATTTTTACCTATTTTTACGTTATCATATATCGAAACATTTGGATGAATAATACTATCTTCTCCAATTGAGGCGTTTTTGCCAATATAAGAATTCGGTCCTATAGAAACACCAGAGTGTATTTCTACATTATCTTCGATAACAACATTGCTACCCACCTTAACATCATTAGCTAGAATTGAAGAACTTGAAATTTTAGCAGAAGAACAAATTCCCGAATCAACTTCATTCAAAGCAAACTTAAAATAATGGTTAACAACTTTAAAAAAAGATGATTTGGGAGTATCTACAAATATTATTGATTTATTTGTTGTTTCAATCTCCACATTTTGTGACACAATAATTAAATCAGACAGAGATTTATGTAATGAGGTTAAATCGGAATCTTTATTTAAAAAAGAAACATGCAGCTCTTTTCCGGGAGTTAAGTCATATGCTCCATGGATTTCAAGGTTACTATTACCCTGCAAATCTCCTTCAATTAATTCTGTTATTTGATAAGCTGTAATCAAAGAATTTATTCATTTTGATTTTCAATTGCGCTTTTTCTAAGCTCATCTAAAACTGCATGGGTTAAGTTGTATTTATCTTGTGCAAATACAAAACCACCCGATTGGGCATCTAGAACGAAATCATAACCTTCTGCAATGGCAACCTTATCAATTACTTCTTGAATTTTTGCTTGTACTGGCGCAAAAAGTTGGTTTTGAATTCTATATATTTCTCCACCATTAGGACCAAATTTTTCCATATTAAACTGTTGAACTCTTTGCTCCATTAATTGAATTTCTTTTTCTTTTTCAGATCTTCGCTCAGCACTCATTAGTACTTTTTGCAATTCATATGCCTGAAATAGACTATCCCTTCTGCTGATTAGGACTTCCATTTCATTTTCCCATTCTCTTTGTTTTTTTTCTAATTCAATCTGGACAGCTCTTACTTCTTCTAATTCACTTAAAATCTTTTGAGAGTCTATATATCCAATTTTTAAATCATTTGAAAATAACGAACCTACAAATGTTAGTAACAATATAATAAAACTACTTCTTTTCATATTTAACCTCTTTTTAAATTAATTAATTCCTGCTCCAAAAATCAAATGATGATCCCATCCCCATGGTGAGCTATCATTACCTATTCCTGATGGATCAAAACCATACCCAATATCATATCCAATTAACCCTAGCATTGGCATAAATAATCTAACACCTAATCCAGCAGAACGCTTCAAGCTGTATGGATCTACAGTATTAAAACCTGACCATACATTACCAGCATCTGCAAATATAAACCCATAAATAGTAGGATTGCTAGAGAATAAAAGTCTTCCTTCAATAGAATATCTTGATAATAATTTACCACCAACTGGATAATTATTTTCATAATAATAAGGACCTACAGAATTCTCTGGATACCCTCTTAACATCTCTCCATATGGAATACCACTACCACCCATAACAAAATATTTTTGAGGAGGAATAATTGAATCATCTGATATTCTTTCAATATTTCCAAACTTAAACATATTACCTATCGATATTTTATCACTAATAGGTATAAAAAAATTAAATGAAAATGAACTTTTTATATAATCTTCTCTTCCTCCCAGCACACCACCTGAATATGTTAAATCCCAAGTAAAATCAGATCCAGTAGTTGGAAACTCTGGATGATTTAAACTTTTTCGTTTTAATACTTGGGAAATTGATACTCCAGATGATTTGAATTCATATTTATTATTATTAAGGTCTATTTGGTTTTCACTCACAAATGCAAAAGAATTAAGAATATTTTGCTGATCATTTGAAGAATATGTCTTTGTTGACTTAGTAAAAGCCCATGTAACCTTAAATTTATTATCGGGCCAATTTAATTTTCTCTTTCCAAATGAAATAGATATAGAACTACTATTAACATCTAATCCAGATATTGTTCTACTACTTGGAGTTTCATAATAACTATATGATGCACCAATCATATTAGGAGTATCATATAAGGCAGGCTCAAAAAAACTAATTGAGAAACTCTGAGCTATACTATTACTTGAGTTATTAGAAGTATTAAAGCTAGTTGCACTTCCGCTACTTAAACCTCTATTATAATTAAAAGAAATAGTTTGACCTCTTCCTAAAAAATTCGGAAGCTGAAATCCACCACCTCCATTAAAACCCTGAACTCTATTCCAACCCATTGTAAAGTTTGCTTGGCCAACACCTTTCTCAACTACTTCGATTATTAAATCTACTTCATCTTCATCAAAAGGAAGAATATCTGGAATAACATTTTCAAATAAGTTTAAAAGCATAATTCTAGTTCTAACATCAATAAATTTGGTTCTATTAAAAATATCACCTGGATATATATCTACTTCTCTTCTAATTACATTTTCATTTGTCTTATGATTACCTTTGATAATTATCTTTCTTACCTTGACTATATTGTTTTCAACTATGTTAAATACAATATCTAAGGAATCATTATTGTTGTACTCATAAGAATGATTTATATTAAAGTTTAAATACCCTTTATCCATGTAAAGGGGTGAAATATTCTGAAATAATGAAAAATTAAATTTTTCTAAACTATATATGTCTCCAAAATTAATATCCATAGCATTTGTTAAGGTAGAATCACTAAATAATGAATTGCCTTCCCATCTAAGTGAACGATGTATATACTTTGGGCCTTCATATATTTTATAGTTTAAATCTATTGAATTATCTTTAAAATCAGTTAAGTCCTCTATGAAATAAAAATCTTTAAAGCCCTTGTTATAATAAAAATTTGAAACTAATAGTTTGTCCATTTCAATCTCATTTTCCAAATACCTACCCTTCCAAGGTAAATACCATACTTTTTCTTTATTTTTCTTAAAAATTCTTTTTAATTTCTGTTCAGAAAATGAGTTGTTACCCTTAAAATTAATATTTTTAATTTTTAATTTTTTGGCTTCAATTATTTTTAAATTTAGATTTGAAGCATATTCAAAACTAGATTCTTCAACAGAATGGGTAATTTTAATATTATGATAGCCTTTAGTTTTATACTCTTGAGTTAACTTTACAATACATTCAAAAATACTTTTATCAGTTAATATCTGACCTTTTTCAAGTTCAATTATATCTTTTATTTTTCTATCATTAAACTTCTTATTACCTGATATGAAAATTTCATCTAACATATCTGCTTCTTCCAATTTAATAATTAAATCCATACCATCTTTTGTTTCATTATCTAAAATTATTTTAATATCATTAAATCTATTGAGATCCCAAAGTCTATTAATACCTTGCTGTATCTCACCTGCTGCTGTAATCTGCATTCCTGGGAAAATATTTGAAATTCTAATAATGTCGTCATTTGACAATCTTTTATTACCCTCAATCTTAATTCTATTAATCTGAGCTATAGATGAACTAGCCAATGAAAAAGATATCATTAAAGATAGTAATAAATATATTTTAATAATTAATTTGTTCACTTATTTTGCCAAATCTTCTTTCTTTTATGGAAAATTTATTTAAATCTAATTCTAAATCTTCTACTTTATATTCAGGCCAAAATTTTTCATTCACAATAATTTCAGAATAAGCTAATTGCCACAATAAAAAATTACTCAATCTAGACTCTCCACCTGTTCTAATAAGTAAATCTGGAAAAGGACTATTTGATGTATATAAGTTATCATTAAATAAACCTTCACTTATATCATTAATCAAAATTTCATTATTTTTAACTTTTTTTGAAATAATTTTAACAGCATTGATAATTTCATTTCTTGACCCATAGTTTATAGCAAGATTAACAACTAATTTATCATTATTTTTTGTTAATTCCATAGCTTCCACTAATTTTTCGTAAACAAATTTAGGAAGAGATTCAATATCACCTATTATCCTAATCTGTATACCATTACTAACTAAATCATCAATTTGTTCAATTATTGTTGTTTTTATCAATTTCATCAATGCATTTATTTCTAATTTGGGACGCATCCAGTTTTCAGATGAAAAAGTATATAGAGTTAAAAATTTTATGTAAGAATTATTTCTACAGTATTTAACAATATCTCTAACTCGCTCCACTCCACGTTTATGACCAAAGATTCTAGGCATATTTCTATGCTTTGCCCATCTTCCATTTCCATCCATAATGATCGCTATATGATTAGGATATTTTTCCATTATTTTTATTTAACTCTATCAATCATTTTTAATTTGGACTATTTTCTCAATATTTACAGATATATCTTTAAAAATATTAGAAATCAAAGAATTTTCACTTTCAAATACATAAGGTTTACCTTCATCGGATAACAAAGATAGATTTGGATCTAAGGGAATTGAACCCAATAATGGAATTCCTAGTCGAGAACTTTCCTTATTACCAGAACGACCTTTAAAAATTTCAATATCAAACTCAAAGTGTCCGTTGTTATCAACTATAATATTTTTACTTAAATTATCAAAAGATAAATTCATAGATTTATTATTAAAACCATTAATCTTACCCTTAAGATTATAAAAGGACATGTTTTCTACAACTCCAATCACCGGAGTATTAACTTTATTAAACATATCTGAACCTTTCTTTACATCTTGATGCGCTAAATCTTGCGGGGTAGTTACAATTATAGCTCCAGAAAGTGCTATTTTTTGTACTAATGTTAATTGTATATCTCCTGTCCCTGGAGGTAAATCTAGTATCAAAAAATCTAAGCTTCCCCAATCAACATTATCAAAAAATTGATGTGTTAGCTTTGAAACCATTGGGCCCCTCCAAATTGCAGGGTCATCTTTTGCATTCAAAAACCCAAAAGACATGAATTTCATATTATACTTTTCAATCGGAACTAATAAATTATTTTCTATTACTTTGGGAGTATCGTTATTTCCTATTAAAGTTGGGAGGCTTGGGCCATATATATCTAAGTCCAACAAGCCTACTTTAAATTTTTTACTTAATTCCGCAGCTAGGTTAACTGCTATAGTTGATTTCCCAACTCCACCCTTTCCACTTGAAACGGCTATTATATTTTTAATATTTTCGTTTTTTTTGTTAGCAACATTAGATTTATTTAAGTTTTCGGATGTCACAAAAGTTACCTCTATGATTCTGTTTAAATTATCTATAGATGAAACTTTATTTATAGTTGATTGCTTTATTTTATCTAAAACATCTTGTTGGTTGGTTGGTTGTGAGAAAATTATACTAATTAAATCATTAGAAATTTTTATATCTTTAAGTATTCCAAAAGAAATTATATCTTTCGAAAATCCTGGATATTTTATTTTACCTAATTGCTCAACTATATCTTGTTTTAACATAAATAATTAATTTTAAAAATTCAATTCACCCTTTATAATCAAGGCCAAAAAAATCATAATTCATTTTAATAAATTCAATCCACTTATCAGGCACAGCGTCTTGTTCATAAATAGCTTCAACAGGACATTCAGACTCGCAGGCACCACAATCAATACATTCATCAGGATTAATATAAAGCATTTTACCTTCTGGATTAAATCCTTCTTCTTTCGCTTCAAGGGCACAATCTTCTGTATCTTCTGGACCATGGATACAGTCTACGGGACAAACTTCTACACATGCTGTATCACATATACCTAAACATGGTTGAGTAATAATATAAGGCATAGCCCCTCTCTTTTTGTACAGTTTAAATTAATAATTATAAAGTATGATTATCAAAATAATTTTATGTTGTTTATTTGAGTTTTGTTTATAAATTTGATTGATAGATATTTTTGGAGAGTTGTTAATTCAATTAGTTTTATTTTTTTCGGTTTTATTTTTTTAATTTTTTAAATTTTTTTTTCAAAAAGCTCTCCATTAAAGATAAATACAAGTAATATAACCTTACAGAGGAAATTGTGAACTATACTAAAGAGATGTATATAAATGTCTCAATTGGAAGCACGCGTATAGCAATATTAGAAAATGACGCTCTAGTTGAACTGTATATAGATATAGCGGACCATAAAAGATTGGTAGGTAATATATATAAAGGTAAAATTCAGAATGTAATTCCTGGTATGCAGGCGGCCTTCATTGATATTGGCTATGAAATTAATTCATTTTTACCATTTTCAGAAATTGGCAACAGTGATAATATTAAAAACTTATCATTCTCTGATGATGATGATGAAAATTCAAAAAAAACAAAACAGGCAAGTACTTTTGACCCAGAAAAAGATTTAAAAATCAATGATAATATATTTGTTCAGGTAATTAAAGAACCTTTTAGTGGTAAAGGTCCAAGAGTTACAACTGATATATCATTTGCAGGCAGTCTTCTTGTTCTAGTTCCTAATCAAAATTACATTGGTATATCAAAGAAAATTTCTGATAAATATGAACGTAGAAGACTTAGAGAAATAATTAAAAGTTTATCAATAAAGAATTTTGGGATTATACTTAGAACAAGTGCAGAAGGTAAAAATGATAGTGAAATAGAAGAAGATTTTAAAAAAACATTACACCAATGGGAAAAATTAAATACTACTAAAGATAAAGAAATACCCTACTTAGCCTACAAAGATGAAGAAACCCCCAACCAAGTAATAAGAGACTTACTATCAGATGATACATCAAAAGTATATATAGATTGCAAAAAAACATATAACAAAATTTATGATTATCTTAAAAGTAGAAACAAAAAACATCTTAATAAACTAAGCTACTACAAAAAAAGAGGTTCTATTTTTCAAGTAAATGATATTGAAAATCAAATTCAAAAATCTCTTAAAACAAAAGTATGGCTTAAGAGTGGTGGTCATCTAGCAATTGAGCATACAGAAGCTATGGTAGTAATTGATGTAAATAGTGGGAGATTTATTGGGAACAAAAAACATGAAGATAATTCCTTGAAAGTAAACTTAGAAGCTGCAAGAGAAATTTCAAAGCAACTAAGATTAAGAGACATTGGTGGATTAATAGTCATTGATTTTATTGATTTAATGAAAGAAGAAAATCGCAAAAAAGTATATTATGAATTACGAAATAATTTAAAAAGAGACCGAGCAAAAGTCTCTCTAGCAGAATTCTCAAATTTTGGACTTTTAGAAATGACCAGGCAAAGAGTTCGTCTTGATCTTCTTCATACACTATATGAAGATTGCCCTACTTGCAAGGGACTAGGACTGATACCATCGAAGGATACTATGCTTACAAGTATAGAGTGTTGGCTTAAAACTTTTAAAACGAAATCTAGAGACAGAAGATTTGCTATTCATTTAAATCCAAAAGTTTATGATCATTTCAAAGAAACTAAACATAGTGAATTAAAGGGATTTATGTGGAAGAATTGGCTTTTGATTGAGCTAAAAGCAGATGAGAATTTAGCTCCTCATCAATTTAAGGTATTTTCAAAGAGACAAAAAAAGTTTGTAACTGAAGAAGTTTAATCTTGTTTGAGACAGATAAATAGGATAAATTTGCTTCGCAAAAAAATAGGACTACTATGCAAGCATTAGTTGAACATAAAGGAAAGCAATTTCTAGTAGAGGAAAATTTAGAATTAAAATTCCCTTACTTAGGTGGAAAAGTTGGAGAAAAAATTGAATTAGAAAAAATTCTTTATACGGATGATTCCAAGAAGAAGAAGTTTGGTAGTCCATATATTGATGGATTAGCTATTTCTGCTGAAATTTTATCTCACGGCAGAGATAAAAAAGTTGTAATATTTAAAATGAAACGACGAAAAGGATACCAAGTAAAAAACGGTCATAGACAAAATTTTACAATGGTAAAGATTAATAAATTCAAAAAACAGACTAAGGCTAAAAAAACAGCTGAGGTAAGTAGCAAAGATGATACAGCTAAAGATTCTAAAGCGAGCTCAAAAGGCAAGGTAACTAAAACAAATTCAAAAGAAGAGAGCAAATAATGGCACATAAAAAAGGTGTTGGAAGTACTAAAAATGGAAGAGATAGTAAACCTAATTTTCTAGGTGTCAAATCTGCTGATGGTCAAACTATAACGGCAGGCTCAATCATAGTAAGACAAAGAGGAACTAGGATTTTTCCTGGAACTAATGTTTCTAGAGGAAAAGATGATACTTTATTCTCATTAATTGATGGAAAAGTTAAATTTCACAGAAAGGGTAAATCAAAGAAGCAAGTAAGTGTCCTACCCCTCTCAAAATAATTTTTTCAAAATAGCTTTATTATTTTTATTAATTTCTTCATTATACTCATTTAGTATATCAGGTTTTATAAAAGATTCAAAAGATGGAGAGCCTATACCATTCACAACAGCTACTATTAGCTACCAAGATTCAGATAAAATTCTTAAAGGAACTACTGCAGATATAGATGGATATTATATACTTACTAATGTTGATCCCGGTGAATACAATCTTAATATTTCAATAATTGGCTACCAAATTTATAATCAACTAATAACGGTTGATTCTGAAAATAAAAGGATAAATGTTAATCTTACTGCTGAAGCAATTAATTTTAACGAAGTTAGCATCTCGAGTGAGCGTACTAGGTTTGAAGAAAATGTAGAAGTAAGTAGAATTAATATTAGTTCTGAAGAAATAAAAATGATTCCTGCATTTGTAGAGTCTGATATTTTTAGAACTTTACAATATTTTCCTAGTGTTACTTCGGCAAATGACTTTAATGCTGCTTTAATTGTAAGAGGTGGAAGTCCTGATGAAAATTTAATTCTACTTGATGGAACTCAAATATATAATCCATATCATGTGGGAGGAATTTTCTCTACTTTCAACGCAGACTTAATATCTGATACTGAGTTTTTAGCAGGGGGATTTCCTGCTCAATATGGAAACAGATTATCTTCAGTCCTTTCAATAACTTCAAAAGAAGGAAATTCAAAAAAAGGAAGACTACCAGATTCATGGAAAATAAAAAAATATTGGGACTATAATGATATAAAAGCAGATGTAAGCCTTTTATCTTCAAAAATTTCAGCTCAAGGTCCAATATACAAAGGGTCTTGGATTTTCACTGGAAGAAGAACTTATTTTGATACTTTTGTGACTGCATATAATAGAATTCAAGATAACGATAATCCTTTTATATATTATTTCTGGGATACTCATTTTAAAATTCAGACTACCCCATTTAAATATAATAAATTTATTTATAGTCAGTTTAATGGCTCAGATGACCTTAAAGTTGATATAACTAGTGATGATTTCCCTGCTGTAAAATTCGATTGGAATTGGATAAATAATACGAAAAGTTTGGCTTGGAATTATTTTCCTAATTCTAATTTTACAGTTCAAACAATGCTATCTAAAACAGAATATAATTTTGATGTTGGATTTGAAATTGATTTCTCATCAATTCAAGATGATGTTGATGAATATTGTGAAGAAAACGATTCAATACCTAATGATACTACATTTATAGCAGATTTAAACTATATACTTGATAATAATGTGAGAGATATCAGTTTAAATCAAGATATTAAATATTTTGTAAATGATAAATTTGATTTGGAGTTTGGATGGGAAACAAAATATCTTAAAATGACCTATTCAGAGGAATTTGCAGATCAACAAACATATAATAATGATGAAAATCCAAATATTAATAGTGGATATTTAAAGGCTTTATTTAAACCTAATCCAATTGTTTCTTTTGATATTGGAATGAGAATATCAAAATCAAGTTATTATAGAGATATTATTTTTGATCCTAGATTAGGGATTAAGACTATGCTAAATTCTGATTTAGCCTTAAAATTTATGTGGGGAAAATTTTCACAATTCATGTTTACAATTAATCAAGATGAAGAACTACTTCGCCTTGTTGACTTTTGGCAAGCAATAGGGAAAAATCAACTTCCTCAAGCAAATCAGCATTTTGTATTAGGTCTAGAATATTGGATTTCTGATGGGAATACATTTACAATGGAAATGTATTATAAACCCTATTCTACGCTATATGATTTAAGTATTGTATACACAGATATTACAGATGAATCATCCTTTTTTACATCTGGCGAAGGTCAAAATTCCGGTATTGAGTTATTATACCAATTTAATAATAATAAAATTAACGGATGGGTAGGATATTCATTCTCTTTTGTAAATAGAGAAATTGATTTAAATAAAGATGGTATCATACAAGAAAACTCTGAAAATTATCCTTCAAATTATAGTAAGCCTCACTCTATGAACTTTGTACTTAATTATAAATTAAGTGAAAAGAAAAATACATTTTTAGGATTCACAGGTGTATTATCAAGTGGTGCACCATATACACCTGTAATTGGAAAGTCTTTTTACACTAGCGCAGAGCAATATGGAAGTCTTGAGCAACCTTACGCATATTTGTCTAATATTTATGGTAGTAAAAATAGTACAAGATACCCCATGTATTTTAGAGCAGATATAAGTTTAACTAGAGATGGACGTATTTTAAAAAAACCCGTACAATGGAAATTCCAAATTGTTAATATAACTAATAACTTTAACGTCTTATTTTATAATTGGAATCATTATTCATCACCTTCAAAAGTTTCTGCTGTTAGCATGTTTCCACTAATCCTTACGTTTGGAGTTAATTTTGAACTATAAATATTTATTTTTACTGCTATCTACAATTATTTTTTATTCATGTATTGAAGAAATTGATATAACTGAATTCACATCTGAATTTGGTGAATTTGAGCAAGAGTATAGAATAGAAGCACTAATGCTACCAGATGATAAAACAGCTATAATTCGTATTGACAAAACAATTTCAATAGATGATGAAAGTCTTTTCAATTGTATAGATGATAATGATAATTGGGTTGGATCTGGGTGTATCTGTGAAACCAATAATTGTCCAGCTACTATAGATGATTGCAATAGCTTAGAAGCTCTATGGTTAGACTCTAATCCATTTATTGATGGATACTGTGATGTAAGTGTTATTAATCAAGAAAACTGCATAAATGATTTATATGATTTATCCTGGTCGATCATAGATGATGTTGGAATAGATGGTTTAATTGGTGATCCAACAGATGAAAATAAAAATTGTGATTTGGGTGCAGATGAAAATGATCCTTGTTACACAGAAAACAGTGAAGGTGAAGGTAACGGTATAACAGATTGCGGCGAACCCAATGTAGATGATCTTGAAGAAATAACTGAATTTAGCAATATTCATGAATTGAATTGTGATAAGGTCCAAATTCATTATAATGAACAAACATGTAACTTCGTCTATAGTGAAACTGCTGGAACAATATATGAAGGCTCTGGACTTTTAGAATTTATAAATGATGCTAGCTGTCAAGATGAGGAGTCATTAACTGATCTAAATGATCTAAATGATTTATATTATGATTATGGAGCATGGGTTCCTGACAACTGCGATGAAGATTTTTTTTCACATTATGAAGATGACAACTATTCAGTTTATATAGAATGTGGAGATGATATTATTACAAATGTGGGAAATGAAATGATACCATATCCAGTAGTATTTGTAGATGCAGATAATCTTAATGAACAAAATATAGGTCAGTGCACTAGTGCTGAAAACATATACGAATGTTTAGAAGATTTTAATATTGATAATATTAATTTTAATTTATATGAGAATAATTTACTTCACTTTGTATCCCAAAATACTTTTTATCAATCTGTACAATATTTTGATCCATATTTTAGTTGTTTCCCATTTGGCGGACCTTCTGAAAATTGGACATACTATCATGGACATCCAGCAGTTGCATACCCTCCATCTGATGATACCAACCACTTCCCTTCAGGTAATAATCCAACTATTTTTTCTAATAATGAAGTTGTAGTATCTAGCACGTCTGAAGATATCGGCTGCTATCAATATAGAATGTATACCTTCTCAGAAGGTTATAAGAATTACTACTTTTTTTCCCAGCTAGATCTCAAAGATCCAGTAAGGAGTAATTTGAGGCTTGGAGAAGATGGAACTGGAGAAGTTGTAATAGGGGCCTTTGGCGCAATATCAGGAGAAACAATTACATTTAAAGTTGATTAAAATTAATTCCATTTAATATTTGCAGGAATAATTTGATTAAAATTAACTAAATCGCTTTCAACCTTTAACTCACTGTCAAGAAATTGACATAATACTTCAAGTCTTAACTGGATATCATTTAACTCAAGTAATTTTTGCTTATCATCACTTTCTAGAGGAAGAATTAATGATGCTAGATTAGTTAGAGTTTCAGTTGAAATCATAGATGCATCTATAACGCTAGGATTTAATTTTTCTTGATCGCTTGATACTAAAGTCAAAAATTTATTAATTAGCTTTTTTCTTTTTAATTCTTCATCATTAATAACATCACTTTCTTCAATAATTTCAACAGTTGCTGAATCATAATCTATATTTTGATTTTTCAAGAAACTAATAATCTTTATTTTTTTTAAACCAGAAGCAATGATTTCATAATTTCCATTTTTTATTTTTTTGGATTCAACAATCTTACAAAGTGTCCCAGTATTACAAATTTTTGAATCTTTAATTTTATTATGTATAGAAAATAATTTATTCGATTTTAGAATATCTTCAATCATATTTTTATATTGCGGTTCAAAAATATTAAAGTTGTATGAGGCTCTAGGAAACATTACAAAATTAGAAATAGAAAAAATTGGTAGTATTCCATCAAAATCTTCTAAAATTTTATCACTATCATAAATCATTTTGAGTTTGCTCCTTTGCTAATAATACATTTCTTTTAAATCCACTAAATTTAGTTCTTTTTACTGGACTATTTTTAAAAATTTTTCTGAATTCTTCTTCCTCTAATTTTTCCCAGTAATCATAATCCTTATCTTTTAAATCTAATCTATCTTTAAAATCTTTTTCAGTAGTATCACTAGAGAATTTTATATTCCATGGACATACATCTTGGCAAATGTCACATCCAAATATCCAATCATTTAAATCAATTTTATTTTGTTCTTCAAAATCTCCTCGTTTTTCAATTGTTACATATGATATACATTTATTTGCATCTAGTTGAAATGAGTCGACTAAAGCATCTGTAGGACAAGTCTCTATACATAAATTACAATTACCACATAAATCTTGAGAAAATTCCTTATCATAATCTAAGGTTTTATTAATTATTAGCTCTCCTAAAAAAACCCAGGAACCAAACTCCTTAGTAATTAAATTTGTATGCTTTCCAATCCAACCCAATCCTGCTCTTTGAGCCCATGCTTTTTCCATAATAGGAGATGTATCTGCACAATAGAAACCATGTATAGAACTGTCAAGGTTATTTATCTTTTCTAAAACTTTCTTTAATTTTGATTTTATAATAATATGATAATCAACCCCACTTGCATAATTTGAGATATAAGGTGGTGGATAATTATCTCTTGAACTTCCATTGAAATAATTTAACGCAACAGAAATAACAGATTTAGATTCAGAGTAATAATTAGAAATATTAGTACGTTTTTCTTGATTATTTTTCATCCAATGCATGGAAGCATTACGATTTTTATTTAACCAATTTTCCAAATGTAATTTATCTTCTGGATAATATTCTACATCAGCAATTCCAACTTTTGAAAAACCTACTGATAAGCATTCATCTTTTATCAACTTTGTGAGATATGAAATTTCCAATTTATAACTTAGAATATAATTCTTTAATTTGATTTATAAGTATTTTATCACTTTCATTCTTAACTTCAATTTTCAATGCTTGATTTAATATAGATTTTGCACTTTCATTTTCACTTATCTGATATAAAGATTTAGCCATCCATAAATAATGTCTTATATCATTTGGATTGGTTTCTATCGCATTACCAAAATATTCTATGGCCTCTTCAAATGATCCTTCTGGAGGAGTAGCATATATAGCACTAGCAATTGTTCTTTCATACCAGGCTAAATCTGCAACATTGTAATGCCATCTTCCCATCAAATGATGTGTCCCATCATATTTTGGATCAAGTTTAATTGCTTTTAGACCATATTCTCTAACATCATAGGAATTAAGAATCTTTTGCTTTGTCCCCTCTAGTAAACCTTTCTGACCTATTATAACTGCGTACCAATGATTAGCTTTTGCCGAGTTCGGATCTATTTCTAATGCTCTCTTAGAATGAGGTAAGGCTTTATCTATATTATTTTTTTTTATATCTACATTAGAAGTCTGATCAGCAATATCAAAATAGGCTCTAGCTAATCTCCAAAGCAACTCTACATCATTATCATTATAATTTTCTTCAAGAAGCTTTAAAGCTTCTTGAAATTTACTTTCTTCCTGCAACTGATCAATTTTAGAATTAATAGAAAATAAAAGTGAAGAAACTAATAAAATTCTAAAAAAAGTATATAACATTTTCAAGCTCCAATTATTAAAATTTTTCAAAATAAATAATCTTTAACTCTCTATTGGAATATTCCTTATCATTATTTTGAGTTTGATTATTCACATAATTTTTTGAAATATCATTAAAATCAATTTCTAGCATGATATTTTTACCTACCATCCAACGAATGCCAGCATTAAGATATCCTTTGCCTTTTCCAAATAAATCATATCCAATTTCTGGATCATTATCATTTAAAGCAAAATCATATTCCAATAGGAAAGAGAAGCTTCTATTAAGTTCCTTATCAAATCCAAAAAATAGATTAAGGTCATTATCTTTAAATATAGCATTAGGATTATTGCTTTCTACTGGGTCAGTTTCCCATGTATTTTTATTGAGTCCAATGTGAATCCCTGTATTACCAGCTAAGTCCCAATTTTTACTTGCAACTAAATACCATCCCCATGCCTTTTGTTCATATCTAGCGAAGTTTTCGATATCATTATTGCCACTTTGGTATCGAGTCAAGAATCTCCCCTTTCCTTGAGTATCTAAACCAAGCACAATAGCTGGATTAGTCTCAGTCTCTTGATAAATTCTATATTTAATTTGGACCTCTGGCATGGGCTTATTAAAATTTAACTTTTCTTCACCTATAAAATCTTGAATTCCATATGATAAGCCTATATAAAAATTGTCGGTAATTCCTACAGATAACTTTGGTATGATGCCTCCATCTTTTATAAGCAGTGACTCCAAAGTAAAAGATCCTTTAGGCAATGTTCCACTTGTAGGTATAGTTACTAGATCAAGAGGTGGATATGGCTGTTCTGATTGGGAAAACAATAAAGATGCTAAAATGAATATACTAAAATATTGCTTAATTTGTTTCATATTGTAATTTATCAATCTATTAATAATAAAGCACCTATTTTAGAAATTGCCTAATTTTCTTTGATCCTTTAAACCATGCTTCTCTGATAATATGATTTTTATCATCATAATTTAAAATAATATGACCTATATAATCTTTTCTAGTCGATTCTATATAATAGGAAATTGGAAGATTAGCATTATTATAAATTATTTCTGTAATATAGTCTTCATTTGCTTCAAAGCTTTCACCATATAGATATTTTATAAATCTATCAGAAATTTTATTTTCATGAAAATTAACTTCTTTGATAATTAAATCATCTCTTAATTCAGTTATTAGATGTAAATCATCATTTATATCATAATGAAAAAGTTTAGTAAATCTTGTACTATCTTGATCAAACCAAAAAATTGATTTTACTTTACTATTATCTTTTATGACGTTTAAAAAATTTTCTGTTATTTGTTCTTGGAATGGCTCAACTTCATTAAGCATAGCATTTAAATCAGAATACTGTCTTTGCGCAAATGATATAGATATTGTTAAAAAGATATATATAGATAAATTCTTAATAGTATTTATAAAAAAAATCATATCATTAAAATGATAAAAATACTGGAAGATGATCAGAAATTAATTTTTCATAATTATTAAATCCGCCCATATAATCACCCATTCTAATAGTTTTAACTATATAGTCTTTATCATCTAGAAAGCTTCTAGTTACTAAAATATGGTCAAGAAAACTATAATAAGGCTCTTTAGGATATGAAGCCTGTGAGATATCATCTGCAATATCTTGAGTTACAAAATAGAATCTACTATCATTAAAAAACGGATCAAAGCAATGTTCGCCATAATTATCTTTTAAGTCATCATTCCAATCTCCCAAAACGATGAAATTACTATAACCTAAATCAATCTCATGAGATATATAATCATATAACATTTGAGATGCATTTTTTCTTCTATTTAATCCAGAGTCACAACACTTCATATGCAAATCAACAATACTGTAATGCAATGAATCAGCATATCTAAATAAGTCTAACCTCAATGGGGGACGACCAGCAAAATTATAATCATTTTCTGCAAATGGCTCAATATCTCTTATATACTTAAATTCATTTTTTTTGAAAATTATTGCTTGATCCATAAATGAAGAATGTTTTGAAATTACAAAATCATAACTAGGAAGTTTTTCCATAAGCCTGCCAAACCAGCCAACCATTTTTATTTCTTGGAAAGCGATAACATCAACATCCATATCATGAATCGCTTCACTTAATGCATTTATAGTTTTTTCATCTGCTGTGGGAAAAAATTCACAATTCCATGTAATAATTTCAAAATTTTCATCATTACCCAATTTAGGGAAGTTCCAATTATCTTCATTAATAGTCTTATCAATCTGCTTTATTGACTCACCAATTTCGTAAAAATTTAAATCTAAAGGTTTATATAATTTTTCTAGTGCTAAATTATTTTTATCTTTTATCCAATCACTTAAATCTGCATTTTCATCAAAATCATCTGCTAATAACGTTTGTGAGAAATTATTTTTAATTACATAGTCAAATCCTTTGTACTTCTTATCTTCAATTATGAGTTTTAAATGACCAAATGAAGTTCCATTACCATAATTTTGTACAATATCAACTCCAGTATTTGGATCTGTCCATGGAGTTCGATAGCCTTTACTAAATCCTCCAGAAACAATTATATCAACATCATTAGAAAAATATCCCATCTCAATCGCATTTAAGTTTTTATAATCAATTTCATTTTTATCTATAATTCTTTGAATAAATTCATTGTATACATCTTCCCTATCCCAAGGTATTCCTGTACTAGTTAAAACAATAATTACATCCACTTCATCTTTTATCAAAGGAACCCAATAATCTAAACTTTCTTTAACACCACTTACTTCAATATTTGTTATATTACTAGATAATACTTTTGATTTTAAATCAGCATCAACGATACCAAGAATTCCAATCTTTATTCCATGTATTTCTTTAATAATGTATTTTTTAAAATTTTTACTAACTAAATCACAATCATTACATTTTAAATTGCTAATTACAAATGGAAATTCTGAATTATCTACTAAATAATTTAAATTTCTAGATCCATAAATGAAATCATATGGGCCTGGAACTGCAGCTGTATACCCCACTTTATTCATAAAATCTATAATTGTTTTTCCTTTATCAATCTCTGAAATCGGATGTCCTTGAAAAAAGTTTCCTCCATCAAAAATCAATGAACTTTTCATATCGACAGTATTTTTTATATATTCGTATAATCCTGAACCACCAACTATTGTTGGAGCAAATTTAGGGTTCATAAAATAAGCTTTTTGTTTGGAAATTGAACCGTGGATATCATTAGTAGAAATAAGGTCAATATTAATATCTTTAGTTAAAAGAAAACTAAATGCTATAAGTATTATAATATTTTTGATTGTAAACAAATTTATCTAAAAACTATAAGTTAATGTGCTAAGTAAAATTATTTTTGAATCATTTACAACATCAAGATCTGGCCTAAATTCTCCTTCAACTAAAAACAAGTCTGGATAACTATATTTAGAATGATAATATTGAAGTCCATAATCGAAAATAAGATTTTTATATCTCAAACTGCTACCAGCAGTAAAGGATGTTATTGATGAAATATATGGTGAAAATTGAGAATTTTTATATCCAACACTAAATCTTAAAGGGATGCCATTACTCATATAATGTTCAAGACCAACACTAATTCTATTACCTGAGAATAAATGGCTACTACTTCCATATCTATTTGATTCATAATTAACTACAAAATTATATCCGTTACTATTTTTATCTAATATAGCGAAACCTATACTTATTCTTTCTGGATTATGAATATCTGATAACTTTATTGAATTATAATGTTCTAATAAATTTTCTCCAA
>MDTB01207827.1_pt1 | contig 18984 bp, 20 predicted proteins | sample 811161 | NCBI WGS metagenome assembly MDTB01 (sample SAMN05326650, study PRJNA326480) | marine metagenome | isolation source: seawater | place: Mediterranean Sea | collected 2009
CCCAAGCTTTCTTTTTTTCATCATTTTATTATTAATGCTTTTTTGTTAGAACTTGAAGCTAAATATGGATTTAAAAAAACACATAAGATCTATACCTGATTACCCTAAAAAAGGTATCTTGTTCAGAGACATAACTACTTTAATTAAAAATGCTAATGCATTTAAATATACTAATGATAAAATTATAGAATTAGCTAAAAAAATTGAATTTGATAAAGTTGCAGCTATAGAGTCCAGAGGTTTTGTTTTTGCCTCAACAGTTTCTTATCAATTAGAAAAACCTTTTATACTTCTAAGAAAAAAAAATAAGTTACCTGCTGAAACTCATTCTGTAGATTTTGAATTAGAATATGGAAAAGCAACTATAGAGGTTCATAAAGATTCTATTGAGAAAGGAGAAAAAATTTTAGTCATAGATGATTTAATAGCAACGGGTGGTACTGCTGAAGCAGCAGCTAAATTAATAGAAATTTCAGGTGGCCAAGTTGCACAATTTATTTTTGTAATTAATCTTTTTGATTTACCTGGAAATAATCTTTTAAAAAGTAAAGGATATAAAACAGAGAGTTTAATTGAATTTCCTGGTCACTAATTATTTTTCTCTATAAAATCATTAATATAGTCTTTTAAATTAATTTTGCCAAAATTTTTATAAATCTTATTAGATAAATTCATTTTAGTAAGAGCAGATGCAAATCTTTCTCCTGGTCTTTTTGATAAAAATCTAATTTTAGATTTAAACATTTTCGCTACTTCTATGATCGAATATGATCTCTTATTAGCTATACTATAATGTCTGCAAAGATTTTTTTTCCAGGCTAAGAAACAAATATTTACTGTGTCATCTATATGAGTAAATCGTCTTGATTGTGTACCAGGTTTAACAACTGGTAGAGGTTTTTTTTTTAAATAGTAATTTTCAAATATACCTATTACTGTTGACATAGAACCTGTTGATATTTGATTTGGACCATAAACATTATAAAAATATATAATTTCATACTTAAATCTAAATTTTTTTTTAAAATCTTCTAAATGCTCAAGATTTGCAGCTTTTGAAAAAGCATAGGGAGACAAATTTTTATCATTTCCTTTATTACCTAGAGATGCAGATGTTGCTGAATAGATAAGTTTAATCTTATTTTTTAAACAAAAATTAAAAACTTCGTTTGAACCAATAAAATTTGAGTCTATACATTGGTCCATTTTAAGAAAACTTTGATAAATTCTTGCAAATTCACCAAAATGAAAAACAGAGTGAAAATTTTTCGGATCTTTAACTAAATTAACAATATCTTTGGTGTGTCCTGATATATATTTAATTCTTTTGTTTTTTATGTGATTTTTTTTACTTCCTGAAGAATAGTTATCTAGGCTAACAATATTGAATTTAGTTTTTTTAATAAAAAGTTTAATTAAATTTGTTCCTACAAACCCTGCGCCTCCAGTTACTAAAATTTTTTTTTTTCTTTTTAGCATTAGCACTAAATATATCCTACAAGTAATTAAATCAATCTAATCTTGGTCTATGCCAAGAATTTTTATTCATTACAGCGTTGATAAATCCTGATGCTCTGTAAAAATATAATTTACTTTTAAATTTTTTGTTCATTGTTAAATAAAATAAACTTTTAAAGATTGATCTAAAAAATATAAAAATCCCAGAACTTAAAGCCTTTATAAATCCGTAATGTTTTCTATTAAAATAAAATTTAGACCAATTCCAATGCCAATTTCTCGATAACTCTAACTCATCAAAATATTTTTTATCAACAGCCTTAGCTCCAAGATGAGAAATAAAAGAATTTTTGCAAATAAAAATCTTTTTATTTGCCTTCTTCACTCTTAAACAAAGATCATCATTTTCCAAATACATAAATATTTTTTCATCAAAAAAATTATCATTAAATTGATCTTTATCTAAAATCATGGCGTATCCATCTATTTGGTCTACTTCAATTAAAGTATTCCCATCTTCTTTATAATTATTAAAAACTTTGTAGTTAGGAAAATTTTTATTATCACTTAGTGGGCTTAAAATAGCAAAATTTAAATCTTTTGAAGTTTGATAAATCGTGTTTAAAGTGTTTGGTTTTAAGATTGTGTCAGGATTTAAAATCATTACATACCTAGTTTTTGATTTTTTTATTCCAAAATTATTTCCAGAACCCATTCCTAAATTTTTACCAGTTATATAACCTTCTAAATTTTCATATTTTTTTTTTAAATTATTAACAAATTTTTCATCATTAGAATTTTCTACTATTATCTTTTTAATATTTGAGTCAATTGACTTTAAACAATCATCAATAATATTTTGACTTTTAATAGTGACTATAATTATTGTTAAATTTTCTTTTGTTATTTGCATCAAAAAAATGCCTTCATTATGATAGAAAGTGTACTTACGATCATAAATAATATAAATAATAGCAAATGAAAAGGTTTATTGTAACAGGTGGATACGGTTTTATTGGTAGTAACTTAATAAAACTAATGTTAAAAAAAAAAATATAAAGTTTTCAACATAGATAATCTGTCATATTCAGCACAAAAATATAACTTAAGAGATGTAAAAACCAAAAATTATTTATTTAAGAAAGTTGATATAAATAATAGAAATGAAATTATTAAGATAATAAAAAAATTTAAACCTCATGGAATTTTCAATCTTGCTGCTGATACACATGTAGATAGATCAATTGATAATTCATCAAATTTTATAAAAAATAATATTCTTGGTGTTTATAATTTATTAGAAATAATTAAAGAATATAAAAAGAAAATTAGATTAGTTCACATTTCTACAGATGAAGTTTACGGAGATATTTTAGGTTCAAAAAGATCAAGTGAGCAATTTCCATATATTCCAAGCTCTCCATATTCTGCTTCAAAAGCATCTTCAGATCATTTAGTTAACGCCTATGTTAGAACATTTAAAATCGATGCAGTTATTTCAAACTGTTCTAACAATTATGGGCCAAGACAGTTTCCAGAAAAACTAATTCCTAAAATGATTTATAATATTTTACATAACAAACCTCTTCCAATTTATGCTAAAGGGAAAAACTCTAGAGAGTGGATTTATGTTGATGATCATTGCGAAGCTCTTATTAAATTATTTTTTAAAGGAAAATCAGGAGAAAAATATAATATAGGATCTGGAATCAACTGTACTAATAATTATTTAATAAAGAAAATTTTAAAAACTTTTTCTAGAAAAAAAATAAAGATCGGAAAAAAGGTAAGAATTATTTTTGTCAAAGATAGACCTGGGCATGATTTTAGATATGCTCTTAATAGTAATAAAATTAAAAAAAAATTAAAATGGAAGCCTAAAATAAACCTTAATCAAGGAATATCTAAAACAATAGACTGGTATATGGAAAATCAAAATTATTTTTCAAGTATTTCAAAAAAACTTTTTTCAAAAAGATTAGGTAAAAAATGATAAATAAAGGAATTATTTTAGCTGGAGGGTTAGGTACAAGAATGAGTCCTCTGACAAAGGCAGTCAATAAACAATTGCTTCCTTTATATGATAAACCACTAATTTATTACCCTCTTTCTGTATTAATGCTTGCTGGAATAAGAAATATTTTAATTATAGTAAATAAAGGTCAACTTCATCAATTTAGAAAAATATTGCCAGAAAAAAATAACATTGGAATAAAAATAACATATAAAGAGCAAACTGAACCCAATGGATTACCTGAAGCTTTTATTATAGGAGAAAAATTCATAGGAAAAGATAATGTCGCATTAATTTTAGGAGATAATTTTTTTTATAGCCAAAGTCTTACTAAAATTCTGAAGAAAAATACTAGTATTAAAAAGGGTGCAAAAATTTTTCTTCATCCAGTTAAAAAACCCTACTTATATGGTGTAGCATCTCTTAACAAAAATAAAAAAATAATCTCATTAATTGAAAAACCTAAAAAAACTAAATCTAATTTAGCAGTTACAGGATTATATTTTTTTGATAACAAAGTGATTGATTATAGTAAAAAACTTAGGCCTTCAAAAAGAAAAGAATTAGAAATAATTGATTTGTTAAATAAATATAGAAAAAATAAAAAATTAAGCGCTGAACTTATTGGAAGAGGAGGAACATGGCTAGATACTGGAAATATTAGAGACTTCTATGATGCATCAAATTATATATCAGCTATCGAAAATAGACAGGGTCTTAAAATAGCATGTATTGAAGAAATATCTTTTAAAAATAAATGGATAAATAAAAAAGATATAATTAATGCTATAAAGTTTTATGGTAATTGTGAGTACTCAAAGTATCTTGCTTCTATAATAAACTAATAAAACTTCAGTCTTAAAAATCAGATAAATCTTTAAATAAAATAGGCATTAATTTATAATTAGTATACTTTTTGAACCAATAAGACATATATCTTTCAGCTAAAAAACCATAGATACGTTTAAGTCCATACCCGGATAATTCAAAACCAAATTCTTTTTCACATCTTTCTAACCATGGAAATAATGAATCATAATAATTTTTTAATACCTTTTTAGATTTACAAATAAACATATTGTGCGGATTAAAGGAAACTGAATTATCTAAAAATGACTCAAAATCTTTTTTTTCAGAAATGTCTAATAATTTAATAGCCTTTGATAAATTTCCCTCTCCGTGCATCATATCAAAATGAAATCTCAGGTTTCTTTTATTTTTGTCCAAAAATAATATTGGTCTTTTAATCATAGTAAATAAATTTCTTTTTAAGAACTTAGAAAATCTAAACTGATTTACGAAAAATTCCTCTCCTAAAATACTTTCATAATTTTCATACTCTTGGGGTATATTAAGTAGAATTGAACTTTTTAGTTTGCTAAATGTATTTATTTTATTTTTTGTATTACTGAGCCAAAATTTTCTATATTGACAAAATCCTATCCAATTATCAGGCAGCTGATCCATGTTATTTTTCCATAACCAATAATGAAAAGTATATTCGCCGTAGTTAGGATTTTTTTTTGAAATATTTTCTTTAGTATTATCTTTTATAAAATCTCTTGATTTAATATTTTCGCCTAAGCCTACAGGTAAATAGCCAATATTTTTGATCATTTCTAAATGATGATCATAAATTGTAATGCAATACATATTTAAATTGTTCATAAGAAAATTGTTACATTTTTACTTTAATGGTAGCGAGGGGCGGATTCGAACCGCCGACCCCAGGCTTATGAGTCCTGTGCTCTAACCAACTGAGCTACCTCGCCAATAAAATAACTTATAATATATTCAATAAACGAATTAAATAAATCATTATCTTAACTATTAAATATATTTTCTAAATCTTGATAATTTATACTTATATGACCTAATTGATTGTTGAAATTGTGTTTTTCAGGAACTTTGGACAAACCTTTATAATTAAGATTTAAGTTATTTGCTAGATTTTCTATGACCTTACCATCAGTGGATGGTTTAATTTCTAAAATTTTTGTATTTGACCTGCAAAAAACCAAATTCGCAAATCCTGCACCATGAAGCCCAATAATTTTTTCAGCATTAAAAAAAGTTTTTACTTGTTCTATAAATGCCATATCTGCTAACCTAATTGGTTTATAGCCATCTATTTTCAGTTTTTCTATAATTTCTTTTTCATTTAAAATTTTTCTCAGCTCACTATGATTAGATGTTGCATCACTTCTATCAATAAAAATTTTTTTTGGGTATGAATTATCTTTGAAGTCAGTTTCAATTAAAAAAACACTACGTAACCAGTCTAATATCCAAAAAGGTAAATTTTGTATTTCATGGGAGGGATTGTTCTTTACAACATAAGGATGATCAGTCGAGATTATTTGGTCGGAGTAAATATGTCTAGACTTAATACTAGATAATCGATTTTTAATAGGAATTTTTAAAATATCTAAAGTTTCTGTTTGAAATCTTTTTTCAAGATTTGGAAATAAATAATAATCTATTTTTTTTAAATCATAGTTATTTTTTAAAATTTTGATTCTAGGCAAGACATCAAACAACCAATGCCAATAATTAAAATTACCAGCTCCTCCTGTTAATAAAGAGAAAACAGTGCCCCTAATTTTTTTTTTTATTCTTGGTGTTCCTTTGTATAAAACTACATTTTCCTTAGTTTCTACAAATTTTGCATCCTTAATTTGAAATGATGGGCCATCAATTATTTTGTTTTTATGGATTATAGCTGTATTGTTTATTGTATCTGTATAAATTCTAGAATTTTTAGTTAAATAAATTTTATATTTAGTTTCTTTATCAAAAATAGAATTAATTATTTCTAATTTATCGCTATTACTTTCAATTTGATCTATTTGACCATAGAAAAGTTTAAAAATTTCGTGCGAAATTTCTTTAAAAACTAATTGTAATCTCTTTTTAATGGTATTAATCAAAATTATAATATAATTATATTCTAACATTTTAAAATAATTAACTGGAATCTATGAAGAAAACTGCCTTAATTACTGGTATTACTGGTCAGGACGGTTCATATCTTGCTGAATATCTCTTAAAAAAAGGATACTCCGTTCATGGAGTTGTAAGAAGAGTTGCTGCTGAAAATGAAGATCATAGGTTTTGGAGAATTAAAAATTTTATTAAAAAAGTTAAATTACATTCTGCGTCACTAGAAAGTTATGCAAGTATCATTAATATAATTTCTAATGTTAAACCAAATGAAGTTTATCATTTAGCTGCTCAGAGTTATATTGATTACGCTTTTAAAGATGAGTTTTCTACTTTAAATACAAATATAAATGGAACACATCATTTATTATCAGCAATTAGAAAATTTACACCTAAAGCTAAATTTTATTTTGCTGGTTCATCTGAGATGTTTGGAAAAGTTAGAAATGTTCCTCAAAATGAATTAACACCTTTCTACCCAAGATCTACATATGGAATCTCTAAAGTAGCCGGATTTGACTTAACAAGATATTATAGAGAGGCATATAACTTATTTGCATGCAGTGGTATTTTATTTAATCATGAGTCCCCAAGACGTGGATTTGAATTCGTAACTAGAAAAATTACACATAGCGTAGCAAGAATTAAATTTGGTTTACAAAAAGATTTGTTGCTTGGAAATATTAAAGCAAAAAGAGACTGGGGCCATGCCAAAGATTATGTTAGAGCTATGTGGTTAATGCTTCAAAAAAAAAGACCAGAAGATTTTGTAATTAGCACAGGCACTCAACACACTGTTGAGGATTTTGCTAAATTAGCTTTTAAAGAAATAGGTCTAAACTATAAAAAATACGTTGTTATAGACAAAAAATTATATCGACCTTCTGAAGTAGACTCTCTTTTAGGTAACTGTAATAAAGCTAAAAGATTATTAAGATGGAAACCAGAATATACTTTTAAAAAGCTTGTAAAAGATATGGTTAAAAAAGATATCGAATTTGTTAAAAATGAAGGATATTAATATTTAGATGTTTTCTTCGATCATCTCTAAAATTAAAAAAAAAAAAATTAAAAAGGGATTAAGTAAAAAAGTTGTTTTAGAAATTGAAAAAATTTCTAAAAAATTGAATTCTAAAAATGATATTTCTTTTTCTCATTCAGGCCATTTAGGTGATTTAATTAATTCATTACCAGTAATAAAGGAAACAGCTAAAAAGAAAAAATGTAGTTTATTCGTTAACATTAAAAAAAAAGTTGGAAAAGAAAATATTGACTCCTTGCATCCATCTAAGGATGTTTTTTTGAACGAAAAGTCATTCAATATGATTTTACCTTTACTAAAAAAACAACCTTTTTTATCAAGAGTAGAGATTCTTAAAAAAGAAAAAATAGACATAAATTTAGATTTTTTTAGAAATCTTCCTATAAATTTTAATATGGACTCTGTAAGATGGTATTCCCACCTGACTGGCGTTAATCCTGATTTAACAAAGCCTTATTTATTAGAAGTTAAAAAAAATAAAAAATTTAAAAAATCTATTGTTTTCATGCGAAGTTTAAGAAGACAAAATAAAAACCTTAAGTTTAACTTTTTAAATAAATATAATAATTTATTATTTATTGGATTACGTAATGAATATTTAGATTTAAAAAAACAAATAAAAAATTTACAATTTCATGATTGTAAAGATTTTCTCGAAATGGCTCAAATTATAATGTCCTGTAAACTCTTTATTGGAAATTTATCATTTGGATTTACTATAGCTGAGGCTTTAAAAGTGCCCAGACTTTTAGAATCATATTTAGATTTTCCATTAGTCTATCCTAATGGTAAAAAAGGATACGAGTTCTACTTTCAAATTCATTTTGAAAAATTTGTTAAAAAAATTTTAAAGCATTAAAATATTTTAATATCAGGCAATGGAAAAATAAATTTAGTGCCCATAGATCTTACTTTTTTTTCTCTCACCAATATTTCTTTTTTGAAATGCCAAGGTAAGACAAGATAATAATGTGGTTTTTTCTTTCTAGACATTTTTTCAGAAATTATTTTAATTTTAGTACCAGGAGTATAAAGATTGTACTTTTTAGGATTTCGTTCAGCAATAAAATCTAATTCTTTATTCGTAATTCCAAAATACTGCAATAAAACATTACCTTTTGTTGACGCTCCATACCCATGAATAGTTTCATTTTTCTCTTTTATATTTCTAATTAATTTTACTAGATTTTTTTTAATTTGATGAACTTTTTTGAATAAGCTGATGATTGTTTTTTTTGAATGTAATTTAATTCTTTTTTCTGCATTCAAAACTTTTTTAATTTTTAGTTTATTAATTTTAAATTTTGAATTTTTTTTTGTAATATAATATTGGTTACTAGATCCATTAATATCATTATGTAAAATATCAATTACTTTTAAACCATTTTTTTTACACATTTCTATTATTAGATTAGAAGAATAATATTCTAAATGTTCGTGACAAATAGTATCAAACATCTTTTTTTTTATAATCGAAGCTAAATCTGCAAATTCTAAAACAAAGACTCCCTCATCATCTAAAATATTTTCTACATCAAATAAAAATTTATTGGGTTTTTCTAAATCATAAAAAACTGATAAAGCTGTAATTATCTTAAAATTTTTTTTGGTTTTTTTTCTTATTTCTTTAAAAGAAAAAAAATTTGAAATTTTAAAGTCTATATTTTTATACTCCTTCCTGTATTTACTAACCAAAGGGTCGATGCCAAAAGTTTTTATTTTTTTAGGATAATTCTTTAATAAAGTAGCATCATTACTTGCAATATCTAAAACTAGATCATTAGACTGCAATTTTACTTTTTTACTTGAATATAAAACCACTTTCCTAAGATGGGAAACCATTGTTTTGCTAACGTTGCTTCTATACCCGTAATCAGGTCCATATAAATACTTTAAATTGAATTTATTTGCTAATTGTACTAGCTTACATTTCTTACACATTACTAAAGTTAAAGGAGCTTTTTTAATATTTTTTCCTTTTGAAGGAAATTTTCCAGTAAAACATATTTTTCCAAAAGAAAATAAATACTCTAATTTTTTTTTTTTACAATTTCGACAATTATTAATTTTCATATTCTGCTGAGTTAACTAGAATGAAATTAATTATAGTATATTGTTCAATCTAAATCATTAGATTAAGTTTGTTGTAAAACCTATATTTTGGTGAATTTTATAATGATAGAATAATTCCGAACACTGTAACGGCTGATACTGCTGCAACTGAGAGAGCTATATTACTATTTCTTTCTTTTTTTTTTTCTTCTTTCAATCTAGATAATAAGTCTGTTAGTTTGACGCTACCTTTATTTTGATCGTCTAAGTTTATATCTTCAGATAAACTCTGGTCTTTTAATTTATGAATTGAACTCATACTTATTTTTATTACATCATACTTGAGTAAAAATAGTATTCTAAAGATGGTCATTATGGGTGGAAAAGTAAAATTAATCCCAAAATGATGTTGTTCTTTGATAGAGATTTATTCTAATAAAGCTCTTTCTGCCGGTGTATATTCTAGTTTAAGAGCCTCAGCTACTCCTTTACATGTAATTTTTCCTCTAAATACATTTAAACCAGCCAAATAATTCTTATTGTCTATTAATGTTTTTTTATACCCTTGATCAGCTAATTTTATTAATAAAGGAAGTGTAGCTTTGTTTAAAGCCATAGTTGAAGTTCTAGGTACACCACCAGGCATATTAGCTACACAATAATGAACTACATTATCAACTAGATAAGTTGGATTAGCATGGGTCGTTGGTTTGCTAGTTTCCACACATCCTCCTTGATCAATAGCAACATCTACTACTACTGAGCCTCTTTTCATATTTTTTACCATCTCTTTTGTAACTAGTTTTGGAGCCTCAGCTCCAGGTATCAAAACTCCTCCTATTAAAAGATCACATTCAGAAACTAACTTCTTCAGGTCAGTTTTATTGCTTTCTCTTGGTATAATTTTATCACCAAACATTTCGTGAAGTTGTTTTAACCTTTCTTTTGATTTGTCTACAACATAAACTTTTCCTCTCATCCCTGTAGCTATTATCGCAGCATTTTCTCCAACGACTCCCCCACCTAAAATCACAACATTTGCTGGTTCTACTCCAGGAGCTCCTCCTAATAACAAACCTCTTCCCTTTTGATTTTTCTCTAGCGAATGTGCTCCAGCTTGTATTGACATTCTTCCAGCAACTGCACTCATAGGAGCTAACAAAGGCAATCTTCCACTATCGTCTGTAACAGTTTCATAAGCTATACAAATAGATTTTGATTTAATTAGACCTGTTGTAAGTTCTTTAGCTGCAGCCAAATGAAGATAAGTATAAATAATTTGATTTTCTCTAATCATATTTACTTCTTCAGTTTGAGGTTCTTTTACTTTAACAATTAATTCAGCTTCTTTAAAAATCTCTTCAGCTTTTTCTATTATTTTTGCACCAACATTCTTATAATTTTCATTACCAAAACCTGCCTCAAAACCAGCATTATTTTGAACTAAAACTTCGTGTCCTTTATCAGTTAATACCTTAACACTATCTGGTGTAAGACCAATTCTATGTTCTTGGAGTTTGATCTCTTTTGGTATTCCAATGATCATTTAAGATTTTGAATAATTTGAAATACCTGTTCTTAATTTTTCAATTATCTCATCTATGTGTTTCTTTTCACAAATAAATTGGGGAGCAATAATTAAGGTATCTCCAGTATTCTTGAAATTCACCCCAGCTTCATAGCAATGTTTGAACGTTTGAAAACCAGCTTTACCAGGTTTATCTTTCATTTTCATTTCTACTCCACCCATCATTCCATATCCTCTGATACCTACTACTTCTTTTAAATCTTTTAAAGAATGAAGACCATCTTGAAAATAAGGAGACATTTCTTTAGCTCTTTTAAATATATCTTCTTTGTCGAATATATCTTGAACTGCTAAAGCTGCAGCTACAGCAACTGGAATACCAGAATATGTATATCCGTGAAATAACTCTGGCGTTCCTTCTGGAGCTGAAGTGTTATCTAAAACAGCATCATAAATTTCTTCTTTTACTGCTACAACACCCATTGGAACAACTCCATTGGTAGTGGCTTTTGCCATTGTCATTATATCAGGAGTTACATTCCATTCTTGAGCTGCAAAAGCAGAACCTGTTCTTCCCCAACCAGTTATTACTTCATCAAAAATAAGGAGTATTCCATGTTTATCACAAATTTCTCTCAATCTTTTTAAATAACCTTTTGGAGGAACTAAAGTTCCTGTAGAACCTGCTATAGGTTCAACTATACAAGCAGCAATATTCTCACCTCCAAAGTTCATAGCAATTCTCTCTAGATCTTCAGCCATCTCTTTTCCTGTTTCAGGTTGGCCTTTCACAAATTTATGTTCTGGTAAATGAGTGTGTCTCATATGCTGGACGCCTGGCATTAAAATACTAGCAAAAGTTTTAACATTATTTATCATTCCGCCAACGGTTGTCGCTCCAATATTCATCCCGTGATACCCTCTTTCTCTACCTACAAATCTAAACCTTTTTGAATCTCCTTTAGCTCTATGATATGCTATAGCAATCTTAATAGCTGTCTCAACTGCAGTTGATCCACAAATTGTATAAAAAATTCTATTAATTCCTTCTGGAGTTTTTTTTGCTATCCTTGTGGCTAATTCAAAAGATCCACCAAAACCTTGGTTAAATGGTTGACAGTAATCTAATTTATCTAATTGTTTAGACACAGCTTCAGTTATCTCCTTTCTTCCATGCCCTAAAGGGTTGCAAAATAGACCAGAGCTAGCATCAATCATTTTTTTTCCTTCGTGATTAGTTAAATAAACTCCTTTTGCATCAGTAATTAATCTAGGATTTTTTTTAAAATTCTTATTATCTGTAAACGGCATCCAATGTTCGTTCAAAGAGTTGGGTATATTTGTTCTGTTAATAGAGCTCATATTTTTATATTTAAAAATTTATAGACAATTGCAAAGTTAAAACAAGAAATATCATCTACAATCTAAAGTAGTATTTTATTTTTATACTACTTTAGAGTATAAAACAATTATCGAATGAAATTAATATCAACGAAATTTCAAGGTTTAAAAGTGGTGCAATCCCAAAATTTTAATGACTCTCGTGGTTTTTTTAAAGAAAATTTTAAACAACTTTATTTCAATAAACTTAAATTTGTATTTGGATGTATCTCAAGCTCAAAAAAAGGTGTTTTAAGGGGAATGCACATGCAAACAAAATTTTCACAAGGTAAATATGTATCTGTAATTAAGGGTTCAATTTTAGATATTGTAGTCGATTTACGAAAAAATTCAAAAACTTTTGGTAAACACTTTAAAATTATACTTTCAGATAAAAATGCTAAATCTGTTTATGTTCCACCAGGATTCGCTCATGGTTTTCTAGGTTTAGAAAAAGAAAATATTATTAGTTACCTTTGTACAAACTATAGATCTAAAAAACACGAAGTTGGCATTCAGTGGAATGATAAGGATTTAAATATTAAATGGCCAATTAAAAAACCGATAATATCTAAAAAGGATAAAAACAACTTAAAATTACGAGATTTTATAAAACTTTATAAATGAAAAAATTAAAAAAAGTAAAAATAAAATCTTTTTCAAGCTTAAGTGGGAAACTAATTCCTTATACATTTACTAAAAATTTTCCAATCAAAGTAAAAAGAATATTCTTTTTATATGGAAAAAAAAACAAGATTAGAGGTGATCACGCTCACAAAAAATGTTCTCAGCTTTTTGTTGCAATATCTGGAAAAATGTTACTTGAGGTTAAAACTCCAACTACTTCCAAAACGTTTTCAATTGATGAAAAAAAAAAATATGGTGTCTTAGTTCCGCCTAAGTATTGGTGTAGTATTAAGTTTATTAAAAAAAAATCAATTCTTATGGTAATGAATGATCGAAAGTATGAGTTTAAAGATTATTTAGAAACATTTAATAGCTATAAAAAATACCTACAAAAAAAATGAAGATACTTATTACTGGTGGTTTAGGTCATATTGGATCTTACATTCTTAAAAATATCAAAAAATTAAGAATTGTAAAAAAAATTTATATCATAGATAACTTATCAACTCAAAGATACTCAAGTTTATTTGATGTTGAGTCAAAAAATAAAAAAATTTATTTTATAGAAAAAGATCTCTCAAAAAAAAATTCACTTAATAAATTTAAAAAAGTTGATGTTGTTTTAAATTTAGCCTCTATGACAGATGCTGCTGGAAGTTTAAAAATTAAGAATAAAATTTATAAAAATAACTTAGGTATTTTTAATAATGTTTTAGACTATTGTAAAAAAAATTCCTCTAAGTTAATCCATATATCTAGCACTAGTGTTTACGGAGAACAAAAAGGTGTTGTTGATGAAAATTGTCAGTTCTTAAAACCAAAATCTCCTTATGCAGAAATTAAACTTATTGAAGAAAATAAATTAAGAAAAATAAAAAAAAATTTTAAATTTATTACTTACAGATTTGGAACAATTTCAGGATTTTCAGCTGGAATGAGATTTCATACTGTTGTTAACAAATTTTGTTTAAGTAGTAGTTTAGGAATACCTTTGCCAGTTTGGAAAGGTGCATTAAATAAACCTAAGCCCTACTTATCTCTATCTGATGCTTTCCTCGTTATAAAATATACTTTAGAAAAGAATTTTTTTAAAAATGATACATATAATATTCTTTCTGAAAATCTCACTCTTCAACAACTTATTTCTTACTTCAAGAAAAACAAAAAGAAGATTAGTATTGAATATCAAAAATCCAAACTTATAAATCAATTTCCTTATGAAATATCAAATAAAAAATTTACGAACGAAGCATTTAAATTAAAATCAAAGATTTCAAATGATATTAAGATTATATTAAATAAATTTAAATATTTATCAAATGAAGTGTAAAATTACAGATGAAAAAATTAAACCTTTTATGTCTTTTGGCAAAATGCCTTTAGCCAATGGTTTTTTAAAAAAAGAAGAATTTGAAAAAGAGTTTTTCTTTGAAATGGAAGTTGGTTTTTCAGACAAGTTATCATTATTTCAATTAAATGATTTTCCCAACCCTAAAAAAATGTTTAATAAAGAATATCCATTTTATAGTGGAAGCTCCTCATATATGAAATCTCATTTTAGAAATTATGCTGAATGGATAAAAAAAAATTATTTAACAACAAAATCATGTTTAATAGAAATAGGTTCGAATGATGGAACTTTTTTAAAAAACTTTGTTGATACAGACATTGACTATCTTGGATTTGAGCCTTCAGAGAACGTTGCAAAAGAAGCTGTTAAAAACAATATAAATACTAAGAATATCTTTTTTAATAAGAATAATATTGAAGATTTAAACAATTTTAAAAATAATACAAATGTTATATGTGCAGCTAATGTAATTTGTCATATTCCAAATCTTAAAGACTTAATTGCAGCTATAGACATATTATTATCAAAAAAAGGTGTGTTTATTTTTGAAGAACCTTATATGGGTGCAATGTTTTCTAAGGTATCTTATGATCAAATCTATGATGAACATATTTATATGTTCTCTATAACTTCTATAAAAAAGGTTTTTCAACTTTTTGACTTTGATTTAATTGATGTAATTCCACAAGTAACTCACGGCGGTTCTATGAGATATGTTGTAGGAAGAAAAAATCAGCATCAAATAAGTATAAATGTTGTAAATGGTTTAAAAGTGGAAAAAGAAAAAAAATTAGATAGTGTTGAGTCTTGTATGAAGTTTAAAGATAACTGTGAAAAATCTAAACAAAAAACGAAAAAGTCTCTTATGGAGTTTAAAAGTATGAAAAAAAATATTGCTGGCTATGCTGCAACCTCTAAAAGTACAACAATTTTAAATTACTGCAACATTGACTCTACTTTAATTGATTTTATTTGTGATACAACGAAAGACAAAATCGGTAAATACTCTCCGGGCATGCATATACCTATAAGACCAGTATCATATTTTAAAGAACAATTACCTGATATAGCATACCTATTTGCCTGGAATCATAAAAATGAAATTTTTGCAAAAGAATCCGATTTTAAAAAAAAAGGAGGAAGGTGGTTTTCTCATGTTGCTTTATAAAAATAAAATTGTTGTTACGGGAGGTACCGGTAGATTTGCTAAAGAATTTAAAAAGATTAAATCTAAATATAAAATTTTTTTTCCCAGAAAAAATGAATTAGATATACTAAAATATAACTCGTTAATTAAATATTTAAAATTAAAAAGACCGAAATATTTAATACATCTAGCTGGCCTATCACGTCCTATGATTATGCATGAAAAAAATATAATTAAGAGTATAGACTTAAATATTATTGGAACTGCCAACATAACAAAAGTTTGCTCGATTTTGGGAATAAAGTTAATTTATTTTTCAACTAGTTATGTGTACCCTGGTGTTAAAGGTAACTATAAAGAAATAGATCCTGTTCTTCCAAAAAATAATTATTCTTGGTCAAAACTTGGTGGCGAAAGTTCGGTTCAAATGTATAAAAATTCTCTCATATTAAGAGCTTGTATGACTGAAGAACCTTTTGTTCATAATTATGCTTTCAGTGATTTTATAACAAATTTTATATTTCATAAAGATATTGCAAAAATTTTACTGAGATTAATTAACAAAAAAGGAGTTATAAACTTTGGAGGTAAAACTCAAAGTGTCTACAAATTTGTAAAGAAATATAATTCAAAAATTAAAAAAATTTCTGCGAAAAAAACTTTAGGTAAAAATTATCCTATAAATCCATCAATGAATATATCTAAATTAAAAAAAATCATAAAATGATAAAAAGTTGGTCTTATAAAGAAGAGTACAAACAAAATAGAAAAAAAATACTAAAAACGATAGATAAAACTTTACTATCAGGTGACCTATTTTTTGGAAATCAACTATCAAAATTCGAAAATAATTTTAAGAAACTAAATAAGTCTAAATACGGAATTGCAGTAGGTAGCGGAACAGACGCTTTAATAATAGCGCTTAAAGCATTAGGTATAGGCAAAAGTAACAAAGATGAAGTAATTACAGTATCAAACACTGCAATTCCTACTGCTTCGGCTATAAAAAGTGCTGGTGCTAAACCAGTATTTGTTGATGTAGGAAATGATTTTTTAATAAATCCTTTAAAAATAAAAAAAGCTATTAATAAAAATACTAAAGCTATAATTCCAGTACATTTGTATGGGCATCCTTGTAAAATGGACGATATAATTAAAATAGCTAAAAAATTTAAATTAAAAATAATTGAAGATTGTGCTCAAGCTCAAGGAGCTAAGTTTAAAAATAAACTTGTGGGAAATTTTGGAGATTTTGGATGTTTTTCTTTTTATCCAACTAAAATTTTAGGAGCTTATGGTGATGGAGGTTTCATTACTACAAATTCTATTAAAATGTTTAGAACTGTAAGAAGATTAAGATTTTATGGAATAGAACAAATTGATAAAAAAAACAAATTCAATGGATTATACTACTCAAATGAACATGGATTAAACTCTAGGCTAGATGAAATTCATTCCTCAATTCTTAATTTTAAGATTAAAAAAGTAAAAAGTTTTATTTTAAAAAGACGTCAGCTAGCTAATATATATAATAAAGAGCTTAAAAATACCTCTCTACTTTTACCAAAAGAAAATACTAACTGTAATCATGTTTACCACTTATATACTGTTTATCATCCTAAGAGATTTAAAATAATAAAAGAATTAGAAAAAAAGAAAATAAAAATTGGAATTTATTATCCATATCCTATTCATAAAATGAAAGGATATTTTTCAAAAAAAAATAAAAATTATAAACTAAATATGACTAACAAATTGTATAGAGGTATATTTTCTTTACCTCTGTACCCAGAATTACCAATAAAAGATTTAAAAAAAATAGTTAAATCTTTAAAAGTAATACTAACTAAGATTTAATTTTTGGTCTAAAGTCTGATTTTCTTAACATGTATGAGGCTACAAGCCCTTTGATTTCAGCTTTATGTTGGCTTGCAATTTTATTTTCTCCTTTAAAAGAAAAAAAAAGGTATTTTTTAAACGCTCTTAATAAATTTGGAAAAGTTTTTTTAATTCCGTAAAGATAATTATAATTCTTTTTAAAATAATAAAACTTAGACCAACAAAAATGCCAATTTCTATTAATCAAAATTTGCTCATCATATTTCTTATCAATTGATGATGATCCTACATGAGTAAATTCTGCCTCATCAATTAAATATATTCCAAGATTCGCTTTATGGCATCTAAAATAAAAATCTGTTTCTTCGTAATATAAAAAAATATTTTCATCAAAATATCCAACTGTTTTTAATACTTCCATTTTTAAAAACATTGCACAACCTGTAATAAAATCCATTTTATGAAATCTATCTTCCCTTTTAAAATTTTTATAAAGTTCATTGATATAAACATGATTGGGGTCTTTAGGAGCTAATATTGCAAAATCTTTAATTTTATTTGAATACGATAATAATGTATCAATCATATTTTCTGAAGGAATTGCATCTATATCTAAGTAAAGAGCAAATTTAGTTTCTACATTTTTTAAACCTAAATTAATTCCAGCCCCATTTCCAAGATTTTCGTGGGGAATAATTATACTTACATTCTTGAATTTTTTTTCAATACGATCCTTCATTTCTAAATTCAAAGAATTTTCTACTATTAATATTTTGATATTTTTATCAATCGAATTAATGAATTTATCTACTATTTTATCTGAATAAAATGAAACTGCTACTACTGTTACTTGATCGTTATATTTATTTACATTCACTATTGTTCTCTATTTAGTATATTTTCATTTACTGAAGTATTTGATAATATATAATAAACTTGTTTTTTTAAATGTCTATTATTCATCCAAAAGACTTATCAAACGAAAGTAAAGACCTTAACTCTAGTTCTAAATTGTTTGAAATTTACAAAAATTTAAATTTAGCTTCTTTAAAATGTGATACCTATTTTCAAACATATGAAGAACTTTTCAAAGAATATGTTGGAAAAAAAATCACTTTTGTAGAAGTTGGGGTTCTTCATGGAGGATCTTTGTTAATGTGGAGAGAATATTTTGGTTCTAATGCAAGAATCATTGGAATTGACTTAGATCCTAAAGCAAAAGAATTGGAAAAAAAAGGTTTTGAAATATTTATTGGAAGTCAATCTGATAAAAAATTTTGGAGAAAATTTTACTCTGAAATTGGTAAAATTGATGTTCTTTTAGACGATGGAGGTCATGTTAATGATCAACAAATAGTTACACTCAGTGAAGCTGTAGATAATGTAAACATTAATGGAACTATTGTTATAGAAGATGTGCATACTAGTTATTTAAAAAAATTTGGAAATCCATCTAGAGTTTCATTTATTAATTACAGCAAGTATTTGATTGATGTAATTAATTCTAGATTTGACGGTGTAAAGAGTAAAAATGAGTTTAAAAAAAAGATTTATTCAATTCAATTCTTTAATTCATTAGTTGCTTTTAAAATAAATACAAAAA
>MDTB01145177.1_pt1 | contig 18983 bp, 19 predicted proteins | sample 811161 | NCBI WGS metagenome assembly MDTB01 (sample SAMN05326650, study PRJNA326480) | marine metagenome | isolation source: seawater | place: Mediterranean Sea | collected 2009
GGAAAATCCGCAATCTAAAAATATTTTATCTAACCCAGTTGCCTGTAAAAGGAATCGATTGCCCGGATATAATACAAAGTGTAAGCATAAGAAGGCTAATGTTGTAATGGATAAAGTACGTACACCATTCTCTTCTTTATCACCGTATTCCCAATGACCAGTGGTTGAATTTTTCAATCCCCAATCGTGATCAGTTGCATTATGCATATTACCCGGTGTGGTACCTTCTTCCGCGCGTACCATGGATATGACGTCGAATGTAATAGCTAAGGCGATGAATAAATGAATAAGAACCAATCGCAATGTACCTGAATTTGGTTGATCTGGCATGCCATCAATACATTGTACAGAAAATGATTCCCATCCAGATTGGAAGTCTAGCAGCGTATCGAATAGACGTACTAAACACAGACCGCCTAAAATAACACCCGCAACGGTTAAATCATCATCCTCTAAAGCACCACGTCTTAATCCCATAGCAACGAATTCCATGACAAGGGCAACTCCACCTAAGAAGTTTCTTGCGACTTTCATTGACTCTGATTCTTCTTTCGCATCTTTACCCATGGATGAAATTGTTCTCAATATATGCATTAATAATACAATAGCTAAGGATGCCATTGCAACTGCTGAAGCAATGTCAGGTAAATTGGATAAGGATTTATCTACTTCCAATTGTTGTCTTATTTGTAATCCGAATATAGTGCCGATTACAAGAATATGTAATATATGTTGTACTGCAAAAGACCCACAGAGTTTCATTTTTATCTAAATGTTTGTACACTTATATACGAAATAATATTTATTTAGCTGGTATAAAAGAGATAGCATATTTTTAAAATGACTCGAGCACAAACATGGAGAAATTATTTATTAGGGTCTGCCAACACCATCCACTTTTTACGGGAGTATAGCGTCGGAATTCAAACCGTGTCAAAATACTATGATGATATTCATAACGATATAAAAAGAACCTACCCGTCTTATGATTTTTTCAATGATCACATCAGTGATTTGTCTGAAATATTAAACTCCTATGCTTATGTAAATACTGGCATGGGATATGCACAAGGAATGGCATTCATTGCCTTCATATTATTCAAGATATACTATGAAGATGATCCCCTATATGCAACAGAAGATACATTTTATTCTCTTCACAATATAATTCAAGTGATTCGTCCTGCTTATCCATTAAACGAAAGAGATAAGATTGTATTGAAATTCAATGAAAACATTGCATCATCGGTTATATTAATCATAAGTAAAAAGAATAAAGAACTAGCTATCAAGGTAAAAGAATTAGATATAATGGGTATTTTTATTACACAGAACATTCCCTCTCTCTTTGGAACGAAATTCAACATAGAAGATACATGCATTTTATGGGATTTCATAATAAACAATAATAAACATTACGATATGTTTCATCGCATTTTATGTATATTGGCTGGGATGATTTTATCTATTAAACCAGTGATATTAACCATGAGTTACGAGTCTGTCCTATCGATTATGCAAAACAGAGGATGCTATAAAGTAAGAAGAGTGATAGCACTCGCACATTCCGTTCTTTAGCTCAGAATTTTAAATCCATTTGATATCCTCCTTTTCCTGCACTCTTTTCCTCTAATACTTGAGCACCAGTGGGAGATCATCGTACGAAACGGCATCTCTTTTCTGCTTTGCTTTTTCACTTGCATTCTTTTTCCATCTTTTCCCTAATTGTTTTGCTTTTATTATACCTTGAAGTGTTAATTTCCTTTCGATTTCTTTAACTATCAATTTATATTTTTCTAAATCTGTATTGAATGTATTTTTCGTATTTTCTACTCTATTGATTCTGATATAGTCATGACTTACTTTTCTATTTTTTTTATTTATCGATACAAATGATTTTAATGGAATATACCACCTGAAGTCTTGTTGAATCTTCTCCTTCTTCTCCATCTTCCCATTTCTCCCTATGACTTTGGTGATAACTTTTGTAGTAAGATATTGATATATTAACATTGATCGATAATACATTTGTTGTACTTGTGTATCTGTGGAGCTATATACTAGCATTATATCATATTTCTCGTTTTGATCTTCTGGATCTGTATATTGCAGAATATAATATTTGGCGCCGGGTTTTGTTTCGTATGCTGTTTTCATTTCGACTGTTTCACTCTTATATTTACTGTTTATAATTTTTGTTAATTCTTCTGGAGATGCTGTAGAAAAATATATACCTTTGTTTGTTTTTATCATGGTTCCTTTTTTGTTAGTTCTTGTAAGCATATTATATAAATCAGTAAATTTATTAATTGCAATCTTTTCCATGTTTTTACTAATATTTCCATCAAATAATCCAGTATAACTACCAGTGCCAACAAAACCAGATCCACCCCATGCACCTATAACTGCAAATACTCCAATTGGTCCTCCTACAATAGCACCTACAACAAGTGACCCTACAAATGCTCCGAACATAAGTACCTGTTCCGTTGCAATTTGATTTTTGTAAGATTTTTTTGGTGGTGTAGAGATACTCATATTTACACAACGGATATCATATTAATATACTAATATTATTTTAATTCTACAGGAGTCTCACACGTAGGACATACCTTTTTCAGTTGAAACCATTTCTTTATACAGGTATAATGGAACACGCAATCGCATTCCAATGTTATATTCTTTTTACTATCTATGTCTTCGAGGCATATGGGACATCGGCATTCTTTTATTTTTTTATGTACAGGTTCAGCATCTTCCGATTGACTCCTCTTTCTCTTTGACATCTTTCTCAAGGCTCTCTTTTCTTCTTTTTTCATTCGAACAGGTTCTGGGTGTTTGTATTCGGATCGATCGGCAGCTGTCTTCATCGCTTGCTCATCTGTCATTCGTATCATTATGTATATATCTTTATTATCGGTCTCCTTTCCATATAATTCACGAATATAATCAACCACTCGATCATCTCTAGGGAGGCATTTGAATTCATCCAATTGGGAATAAATGAATCGTTCAATTCGGTCCATCGCATGGTATCTATATACAAGGGTGGGCACTTTGTAGGTCAATCGAATGTAATGGTGCATATAGTATATAAGCAACACTTATTTATACTACAATGAATCGTAACCTAGTGGCATGGTTTATTGCTATTTTCATATGGATATACCTCTTACCAATTCTCTTTATAGGGTTTATCATGTGTATTCCTTTCTTTATAATAGTAACCCCTGTGCTATTGACTATTTCTGTTACCATGATATATCTATTGAAAGATGAATTCATACCAGAAGGAGCCATTCGGAATTATGTCAATACCATCGAGTATGAGAAATGGTTTGGTGAAATTGATTATCTTCCTCATTATGACCAACCTTCTTTGGTCTGTCTTCACCCACATGGAATCATCTGCACCGGGATATTGTTTTCAGCGCATTTCTCCCCGGGATCCACTACTTTATTTGCCGTTTCGAAATGGTTGTTCTATGTCCCATTCGTGGGGTGGTTGGCTCGTCACTTAGGCTGCATTCCAGCTACCTATGGAGATATAGAAAAGGCATTGAAAACAAACACGGTGATTCTGGTACCGGGTGGAGTACCTGAATTGATTACTGGTGAGGTATATACTCGTAGACATGGCTTCTTAAAGATAGCAAAGAAGGCGAATGTATCTATTGTCCCAGTGGTTTCAAAAGACATCTATTACGACAGAATTCCATGTCCCTTGAGCTCTTTACGTCTTGAAATAGCCAAACGAATGGATTTGCCCATAATGTTTCCTGTGTTGGGGTATTATGGCACGTGGCTTCCAAAAAGAATCCCTATTAAAATCGAACAAAAAGATTCATTTAAGGTGAAAGGTGATATCGAAGAGGAAAGAATAAGGTATTTCCATGCATTAAATTAGCATTCACTTAAAAATATATGAAAAAGAATGTATTTTGTAAAATATAGTATATAATACATAAAAAAATATATTAAATAAAAGCAATGAATAGTAAACAAGTTCAAAAAGCAAAGAAATCAGTATGTAAAGTGATGGGAGTCCATCGATCGTTTAATTATAAGGAGCCTTACATGGTAGAAGAGGAAGGTCAGTTTGGTGGAACCGCTTTTTTCATTCATCCGAATACATTTGGACCAAAGTTCCCTGTCGAGGTGGGAGATTGTCGATTTGCCCTGACGAATTTCCATGTGGTGGATACACTGGATGACGGGAAGTGTCAGTTAAAGTATCCATCGAAAGGGAATTCATGTATTACGGCATCTGTTCTATTCGTGGTCCCTTCACTCGATGTTGCTATATTGAAGATTGATCCACATGGCGAGCATCCACTATGGTTTGATTCTGGAGACATTCGGGATTTTATTGAAAAGATACCGAACCTTTCTTTGGAGAAATCGGTCATCAAAGGAAATTCACAGAATGTAGTAGCTATCGGATTCCCTAATCTCTCCACTGATTACCAGTTGGCAGAGGGATGTATCTCTGGACGTGGTTTGGGAATGATTCAATGCACTATCTCTTTAAATGGAGGTAATTCAGGCGGACCACTCATGTGTAAAAACAAGGTGATAGGAATCTGTACTGCTAGTATATCGGATAGTGAGGCTCTGGGATTGGCGGTTCCTATTCATCAGATTATGCGTTTTTTCCAGAAATGGGCTACGTATGATTCTGTTATTCTAGAGACACCTAGCTGGGGTATCTTAACGAAGACGACAACCCCTGATTACATGGATTATCATAGTATAGATAAAGCAATACAGGGATGTACAGTGAAGAAGATGGTGAAAGATGTGGGTTGTATGCATCAATCTTCTATTCGTGAATCGGACATTTTGATGGGAATATCATCTGGTGGAAATAGATACAATATTGATAATTATGGTTTAGTGGAGGTATCATGGACGGATAAGCGTGTTCCCATTGAGAATCAAGAGTTTATTATATCTCTGGATCCGGACGATATCCGAATAGATATTTTCAAATGGAGTAATAAGCGTATGAAACGTAATGTGAAGGTGCAGCCTCATGCTATTCATTTCAAGGTGCGTCATACCTATCATGCATGGGAATCAATTGATTATGCTGTTTTGGGTGGCTGTGTATTTATGAATCTAAGTATGAGTCATTTGGAAGTGGATGATGAAGAGGATGAAGCATATTGTCCAGTGTCACAGGTGCCTTCTATTACTTCTTTTATTCAAGATACGATGCACATGGAGAATGCGGTGGTGGTAACCCATATACCAGCTCAATCGCATGTGGCGGCTCAAAAGTTATTGAAACCATTTGATCGGATTGTAAAATGCAATAATAAGAAGGTGAAGCATGTGATACATTTACAAGAGATGATTTCCAATGCTGTGATTGCTTATAATGGAGATCCTTTGAATGTGAAAAAGCAATTTATCGTATTGCATACTCCAACGGACAAGATTCATTTGAATATGTTTAAATTACTGGTCAGAGAAGCACAGGATTGTATGCGAATGAATTACCCAAAGGAAAAGTGTCAGATGCCAAATATGATTGTTCAAAACAAGAGAAAAAGGAAGCGTAGCGTAATGTAATACTATATAAATTAATTATTTTTTTTTAATAATGGAGAATATTCCTGTATACACTATAGTAAATTTTAATATAACCTTATTATGTAGAATGATACAACGACAATCTCCTTTTAAAATACGTCTGGATAGGATTCGTCAATATGATACCCCATTTGGTGTATCTATCAAATACATGAAAATAATATTTGGATTGATGCTTATTTATATGGGATATCCTATCTCTCTTATACACCACTGGGTAGTTGCTGTTCTATACCTATTGAATTGGTTTTTTCTCATTTATTGGTGGTATTATTTCTCCATTTGTCATTTTATATATTGTATATATATATCGGTATGTAGTACATTGTTTTTATTATGTGTGACTGCTTATGATATGACGGAATGGATACCTTTATTAATGTGGTCGGTGTACATATGTTATATATCAATATGGTACAATATGTCTTATGTAAAAACCAATTTCATTTTATCGTAATTCCTAACACAATCCGGTGTACTATTTGTTTTTAACATGTTGTATAAATTTTCTGGGTGAATACTAGCCCATGTTTTCTCGTCTAGAATACCTCCTGCCTTGAGGGCTTCTACACATATTTCACTACAAAACCATCTGGGTTTCATACCTAGATTGGTCGTCCAGTAAGGAGTCACTTGTTGACAGTTCATTGGGTAAGTGAAATAGGTTAAATGATTGAATCCATCTCCTATATGGTTTTTACAGAAGTTATAGGTATTCTTGTATTGATCATCTGTTAGATCGGATAATTTTCGAAAGGACCATTGTTTTCTAGAGAAAGATTTTTGTGTTAAAAAGACTTTTTGATTATAATAAATGGAACATGCTTTACCAGTCATCACGTCTGCATCCTCGTCTACTATTTCACTAGGGAAAAACAATTCAACATGAATTTTAGGGTTTCCACTAGATGTTTTTGGAGCCAATTTAGCAGCAAGACGATTCAGTATATGGTGTTCCATTATTTCTTCATCGTTTTCTAAAAAGCATACATATAGAGTATTATTCATTTTAATATTATTTTATTATATTTATATACTATTAGTTATCTGAATCATATGGTACATTACTATCTGATTCCTCATCTACTCCAGAGCTAGAATCATATGAATAATCCATCTCTGTTTCAGATGCCACTTCAGAACTCGAATCATACATCGATCTCTGTACTTTGTCTACATCGGATTGACTATCATAGGATGCCTTATCATAAGATACATCGGAGGAAGAATCATAGGATACTTTGTCCATGGATACATCGGAAGAAGAATCATAGGATGCTTTTGAATTGGATACAGCAGAAGATGAATCATATGCTTGAGGAGACATATCTGATTCGGAATCATAATCCGATAATGTCTTTTCCAATTTAGTATCGTATTCTCCCATCGCCTTCTCTATCTCTGCAATATCATCCTCTGACATAGAATCATAGGTGATTTGAACTCTGTTCTGAAGGCGTTTTCTTACGTTTCCATCTTTAAAGGATTCTGCTCTGGCATTCGGTTCTAACCAGAGGAATGTCAATGGAGTAGTTTTACCCTTTTGTCTGGGTACAGGTTTTCTTAAAAAATATTTCTTTTCCGCATTTGCCGGTGGTTTAATGGTGTATGTTGTCCCTTGATATGTCAATACAATATCATCTCCCCTTACATCATATGTATGTTCTTTTGATGAATTTGTCAACCAAAGTGCATTTAATCTATCTCCAACTGATTTTGCCTCTTGATTCTTTGCCCTTACTGTATATTCACCCTCTTTCGCACCTGCATATTTATAAATAAGATCTACTCTAGGATTTACATTATTTGTTCTTGCTATATCTTCCCTCTCTAAATAATAGGATCCATTGACAGTAAAATCCTCTGTTATTGCATATGCACCTAATTTACTGTTTTTCTTGTTTGCATATCCACCTGTATCTGACCACACTACAATCTTATTCTTTGGAGCGTTATTATTATTATTATCTCCCAATGCTTCTTTTACTTGTGTTTGTGTCATCTTTTTAGCTCCGCGTCGTGTTGATCTCCTTACAGGAACTGCCTTTGCTTCAGGAAGCTTTACAGGGACTGCCTTTGCTTCAGGAATATTCACAGGAGCCTTTTTCACAGGAACTGCAACAGGAACCTTCTTCTGTTTTGCTACAGGAATATTTTTGGGTGTGGGGGTTGTTGCCCATGGTGATTCCTTTGGGGCTGGAGGCACTGGAATGGCTTTCTGTTTCTTTTCTCTTTCAGCTGCTGCTTTTGCACGATTCCATATTCGTTTTGCGTCTACTGCTGCTTTTGCAATTAATTGTTCTGGCTTCTTCTGTCTTTTAAACCTCAAGTTATTTTCGTATCCTTTCAAGATAGTTTTGATTTCTGCTGCCTTCCTTTTTCTTAATGTGTTTAAAAATATCATGTCTTGTTTGCTACATCGTAAGCCACCCGTTTCTCTTGTTAACAAACTTTCAATGTATGCATCCGTGGTAACATCTGTACCTTGATTGATATTAAGTTTCTTTGTACTCCTACCGACATTATAACTTATGTTTGTTTCGTTTCTAGCACGTAAAGTAAATTTATTTGATTCCAGATCTTTTTTAAATAATTTAGAATCATTCATTTTCGTTTTGTATATGTCTACTACATCATTAAACCATTGTTGACATTGTGACACGAGGGTTGGGGTTCCTTTCATACCCGGTATATAATTACCCGGTGGAAGAGCTGCCATAGACCCTTTGAGTTGCTGTGCATCTCTTATTGCTTTAACATTCATTCCTTTCTTCTTTCTTCTTTGGTTACGTTTTTTACTTTGAACTATCACTGGTTTCGATGTCATTGGTCTTGATGATATATATGTCATGGTATTTACACATGCGGAATCAAATGTAATATCTACCTTCTGTATCAATCCTCTATTGATAGATTTTTTACTACCTAAATCTGCTACAATGACTTTAAATTTAGATAAAATATCTAAGTATTGATCTGTCTTTGATTTTGCAAATGTTTGCCATTGTTTAAATAAGCTACGCCTTAAAACAGCTTGTCTGGATTTCATCAACGGTCCCGTTTCTATTTTATTAACATTTTGTTCATATTGTCTATATGTTAATACAGTTTTGACACGAACACCTTGTAAATAGGATTGATATTGTTCGATATGATTCGATATGTCACTTTTTAGAATACATGACTGTTTTACATACTGGTAGGCGAGATCAGCAAGTTTTTCTTTGGCAACAGATACTACATTCTTGTCAATATAAGATATATCTGCTGGTCGTTGTAAATTTTTTATTTGAACAATTAAATCATGTGGATAGGTACTGACGGTTTTGATCTGTTTGTTTGGATCAGAACGAATTAAAAATTTTTCAAAAGCAGTTGCATCTCGATTTGAAAATTTCAAAAAGATAACTGGTTTAAAGAGACGGTCGTGTTCAAGTTTTCTCCTTTTCAGAGGAGGATCATTTCTAGTTTGTGTAGCTGTCACCTTGAGCTTTTCTAGTCCACTTGCTACTTGTTCTGCAAATCCTTTATACAATGGTGTATAGAAAGTTTCATAATGATAACCTAACTCTGTATCTTCTCCCTTTTGATTGTATTTCCATGCATCATTTATATCAATAATGTTTCCTCGATGGTCCATGTATTGTTTACAATTTGGAAAATTCTTAATATCAACACATGTTATAGACCCATCTAAGTCTTTTTTCAACCATCCTAAGTTTGGTACTAATCTCCTCTCTGCTTTACTGGTCATTCTCTCCCATTGAGCCATCAATGCTTTCAGTTTTGAATCATCTTGTATATCTGTTGCTAAATTGTTAGGATCATATGATTTTCCTCCTATTTTATAAGATGAACCATCGTTAAACATAGAGAATGGATAGGATGGATTTAAAGAATCAATGACTTTACCAGTACGTTGAAAATAGATTTTTTTGAAATCAGAAGCTTCTTTCGATGTCCATTTCCTAGGTGGTTTTAATTCATCAATCGTTCTTAATATTGGATCCATAGTTGTCATTTTACTATATGATATGTTATAATTTATATGGTTTTTTTTCTATTTAGGGTATAAAGTACATTTGATATCAATTAAATGGGAAAGAAATTAAGTTGTTGTAAAAATTGTAAACGTCCTACCATGCCAACGGACTCTAGTAAATTCACTGCATCTCTGACATCTGGTAATTCATATTACCAATGGATTGTAGTATTTATTGCATTTGTATTAATGGGAACATGGTTAGTACCTGAAGTACAAAAACAACAAGAGGATCATATGAGTTATTATGCTGCTAAAATAGATATATTGAAGCGAAAGATGCCTGCTATTCGTATATCAGGTATTGATTTCGTGTCATCTGCTATAAGAGAACGTCATACGGAATTGGCATATCAGATGGCATATGTATGTAGTCAGAGGTCGGATGACGCGGTATTTGCATTTCAATTTGGATCAGACAATCATTCTCGATGGAGGGAAGATCATATATTTGCTCTATGTGGAAAAAAACAGGTGAAGGTATATGGGAATGCTGAAGTGATATCCTCTAGTGAGGATCTAGTGTTATGTGCGGAGGAATACGATGGAGTACTAAAACAAGTGAAACGTCCTTCTAGTATCGTTTTGAAGGCAATTGATATTGATGAATGGGAAGTTATTGAGAGATCCATTGAAGATAGTAGAGAGGCATGTGTCATTCAACATGCAATAGATGTATTGGAATCAAAATGGGTATAAAGAGTATTTAAACTATGATAAATATTAATAAATGTCACTTTATGCAAATCAGGCTCTAGTTAAAAAAACCATTGAATTATTTTGTGAAGTACGTCAATGTGTCCATTGTAATCGTTATTTTTGTGAACTTGAGAATGTAGGTATGTGGCAATGTAAATATCATCCCGGTGAATTCAATGCGGACACTGGGAGATGGTCTTGTTGTGGAGAAAAGAGACGAAGACCTCATTTTACCAGTGAATACATGGGCATTTCTCCGTATCTGACATGGAGTGGAAAAAATAAATGGCAACAATTGAAACCGTATTCAGACGGTTGTAAACGACGAGATTGTATACCTTCCAGATCCAGTGGATTACATGAGAAAGAGATAGTATTAGATGGTATTGCTTCGTTGGTACCATATATGAAACCTCCCATAAAGGATCGCCCGGGGTTAAAGAAAACACCGCTTAGATTATTGCGTCAAGAGCCATTCCCTCACAACGTATGGTACGATCCACCTCATCAGACACTTTCAGATGAAGATTGAACGTGTTTATATGATTCTCTTGTAATTTTGTCAATTCTACGCTGTGATATATTATATTGCATGACATGCAATACCATGGATATGACAAAGAAGGAGAACCATATGTAAAATTGTTGATGTTTTTCAAATACAATACATGTATGAAGATCATCTATCCACCAGAACGATAAGCATATACATATCAAATGAATGATAAAATCAGTGAAAAAGATTACCCCTGATATTTTATATGTTGGTGTTTGATTACTGGTTATTAATTTTATATCTGTTTTCCATTGATTGAACGTATGATATGCGTTAAATAAAGCTGCACTACCAGCGATTATCATTATAATAGCGGGAATATTTTGACATGTATCTACATCCATTCCTACAAAGAACCATACAATGAACGAAAACGGTGTGTAAAAGCGTGCAAAGAAATCATGTATCATTTTACGCTGTCTCGCTTTGATACATATGATTGCTGTTTTCAATTGAATTGGATCCATTTATTAAATAGGAGAAGCATTATGTAGTATAAATATAGAAAATCTACTTTAAAAAATGGATTTATTTTTTGTTATTTTATTGTCTGCTGCCATCATTGTATTTGGTTTTGGTGCAGTGTATGCAATTAGTTATTTTTTAAGAAGATATGGGTATTTTACACATGGTGCTCAATTTTTCATTTCTGTACTCTCCTTTATCATTATTTTATCGTTTACCTATGTGGCATTTGGTGAAGATACGGTTTCCTATTTAATGAATGGTCTCTTCATAGGAGTCGGGTTAGCATTGCAACCAATGATGAAGACAATTACAAAAGGATTTGTTTTCGATGGAACCCATATATTGCAAAAAGAAATTGAGATTCTAGGCAAAAATGTACGAGGTAGGGTTCATACGGTAGGTATGATGCATACATGGGTTGTTGATAAATGTGGTCAATATTATATGATTTCAAATGATACAATCAATCAAGAAATTATTAAAGTATGTGTTTCAAAGGAAGAACCTATTAGAAATACAAAGCCTTATCAACATAAGAACGACGGTTTTCTCGAACTGAAACCTGTAAAACCGAAGAATCAGCAGAAGAATCAGGTAGAAAAGCGTCTGTCTCGTTTTTAAAATCATATCCTCCTCTTCTAAATAATTTAAAATTGAATAATTTGCTTTTTCCTGTCATCAAACGAAGTGATGCGTTTAATATAAATGAGGTGAGGAAAAAACCAGCTCCTATACTACAAATGATCACACCATTCATCCAGATGTTGGGGTCGCATGATACCATTTAGATATCATAAAATTAAGTATTTATAGTTGATGTATTTATTATTGTTTTTATTTCATTCAATGTTTTAAATATCTTTTCAGAGAGACAAGCTTGTATAATGATTGTTATTTTAGCAATCACTTCCAATTGAGTTTGTTCTTGTACATATCTTAATATAGAAAGATCATTATAATCTAATCCAAATTCTCTGTTAAACTCTAGTTGAAGTGTCGTTGCCAGTTGTAATAATTCATCTTTATTATAAAAATGATCTCTCTTGTGAGGGTCTTCGGATACATGATCCGTTCGTTTTCTTTTCATTTATAGTATATATATGTATTGTACTTATACTAAAAATCATGGATAATACAAAAAGGATAAATATGGAGCAGATGGAAATCATTTTTCGATCTTTCCACCAATCTCCTCTTATTCAAATGTGTCGTCAAATGATTCACAATCAGTTATTGAACAATGGAATAAAATTCTGTCAGAATAACTGTGATATGCAAATGGATGTCAATGATACAGATGAAATAGAATATCGATGGGTTCCGTTCTGTGCAGATTTAATTGATTCTGTCATGTGCTATGGATTTGCTGTAGTTTTATTGGGAAAAACACATGCGTCCGTATTAAAACTAGGTACATATTGGTTAAAAATGGGAATTAAAAACAATGATTATGAATTCTTTATTTATGAAAAGGGAGCGGCAGAAAAACCATTAAAGAATGCGGTTGTATTCAATCATTTTGGATACAACCCACTTCAAAATGGAAACATCATGTCTCCTATGTCTCGTGTTCTACCTAGACTTCAATTTTTAAAGAATTTGCGCCAAACTACCTTGACCATGGAAGCACAGAGGAGCAATCCACAATATTTCTCTGAGATAAAAGATTCTGGGAACAATAGATCCAATAACGAAGGTATTGATTATGACTTTTATGCAGATGCCAATGCTGCTGAGACATCAGATGACATGAAATTTAAACGTAATCGAAATGCTCTTGAGATGTTCAATGCACAGAAAGATCTATACGAAACCTATCTGAATCCACGACATGCCGCCAGAGCTGCTGCAAAGTTGGAATCCATTACACAATTACCAGCTGGTCAGACGTTGAAGACAGCACAGATGAATACAGGAAGAAATGATTTAGTGAATGTCCACAAGTTATTGCAAGAAGAAGTATGTGCCGCTTTCGGCGTGCCACGTTCAATGATGTTTGCCGATGGATCTGGTAATCGTTCACATGATACCGTAGGAACCCATCAGACATTTATGCACACCCTCCTATGGTGGAAACGTAAATTATCCGTTGTTTTATCGGACACCTACAATTCAATCAATGCTGATAAAATCACCGATAAAATAAAAATTAAAAAGAATGACGACATAAATGATTTAAAAGTAAAGTACAAAGTAAAGGTATTCTTTCCAGTGACTCCTTTCGTATCGAATGATGAATTACGAAAGTTGTATGAACAGGGAATCATCTCATGGAAATCCTATGGAGAATATGCCCTTAGAAACATATCTCTCCCATTGGAAGACCTTCAAAAGAAACCTCCTCCAGTAGATGAATTATTGTTTGAAAAGCCACAGCCAAAAGAACCAAAAGAAAAAGAAGTCAAAGGAGAAGAAAAAGCGGAAGCTAACGCGGAAGCTAAAGCGGAAGCTAAAGCGGGAGATCCTAAGGAGAAAGCCGATAAAAAGAGAAAAGCAGAAGAGAAACCCGATAATGAGAAAGCTAAAAAGAAAGATAAGAAAGATAAATAATTATAGTATAGTTGAGTTATTTTAAATGTAATTGATCATCCACAGTAGATGAAACCTCGTAATCTACCTTTTGGATATAGTGTTTTCCTCCCGACATTTTAACACCGACAAACATTCTACCATTGTCTTCGAAGGATGGTACATTAACTTCTGTAATTTTTTCACTCTTTGCATCAGGCGCGTCATCTAATAGGTCTGCTAATATACCTGTTTTCAGTTCCATAACAGTATTGTGAGCATGTGATCCCGATCGATTAGCGGATAATCTCAATGTTAAATCTGCATCAGTTAGCATAGGAATTAAATCTTCAACAGCAAGTACCTGACCATAAAGATCTGCTGTTTGGTATAATCTAGTACCTGCCGATGCAGTCATAATGGTTTTATTTTCTTGAAATAAATCTTTGCCTTGATTTTTTATATTTTGAATAGCATTGTTTTGTAAACTTTTCATCGATACATTTACTTGTTCACTAGACACTGGTATTGGTACAACGTCTATTTTCATAGATAATCCAGATGATTTCTCTGAAGTGGCAGCTTCGTTAGCAGTGTGTTGAAATTGATCTTGTTCTTCTTTTTTAAATACTACAAAAGACATTTTTTAATAATACATGTAAGGCTATATATACTTTATAAAATCTAATAAGGTTGTCAAAACTTATTATTAACTGATATTCATACTTTTATTAAAAAATACTATAAATGCCAATAGATATATCATAAAATGACATTAAATACAGACGCATTAAATGAAGTTTATCCTGATGGAATATCAGAAGAATTAGAATCTCAAATTGGAGATATGCAAGAGCTGACTGAACGAAGAGGCATTTTGTCTGTTACTTTACTATCTAATTTCGGTCAAGATATGGAAATAAGTATGAAACATGATACAAATATTTACAGAGGTGTGATTGTTCAGACCGCTGGTGATTATCGATTATCAGAATACGATCGATTATGGTTACACCCAGAACTATGCAAAGGAAGAACAATGTATGAAGGAGGAGATAAAAATGTATCCGCTCAAGTTCAAATTGACAAATTTAATTCATCTGTAGGTGTATATTCGACTCATTCCATCGATGAAATTGGTGGTTATAAACAAGAATCATATACCATCGTAGATTCTGGCATGGAAGAAGAATCAGAAGTTCTCACTAATAATTGGATACTAGCAAATACAACAATGAAAACAGCCTATAACGAAGTCGTTGGTGCAAAATTAGTACAAGAAGCACAATCAAAGAGAGATCAAATTGCATCCCATTATGATGCAAAAGATAGTCTTCTAACCTCCAATTATAATATGTTGTATAGTGATGGACGTTCCTATTACTTTTACAACCACGCCATCAAACCAAAAGATGGAAAAGCTTTATTGCATATTTCACCATTGATTGGTTGTGCTATGATTGTAAGTGATGAAAAACATATTGAATCCGATCTATTATCTTCTAATAATTACATTGATGTTAATGGTTTGTCAGATGCACAGCGTAATAGAGCATATGAATCCTGTAAATGGGAAGGAAAAAATATTGTAAACACCTTTACAATGAGAAGACCCGTTAATAATTACAAAGAAGTATTGGAATCACACAACGCTACTATGTATCGTTTAGAAAATGGATTCTTCTCCGCCAATCCAGTCCATAGTAAATTACCAGCAGATATAGTTCTTTATCTTACTCCAGATAAAGAATTGATCCCACAATCAGCAGATTGCCATCAACACATTCGGGATGGAGCCATCGATATGCCAGCATCCGTAGAAAACATATCCAAATTGATGAAAAATCACTGGAGAGAATTAATTAGTAAGAGATATGTATCAGGGGATAATCTTATATTGCCTAGGGCAATGATTGAAGAATCACTTATCTAAAATATTTAAATATTATTATATGCTTTACTTAATTGCATTGCTTTATTTACACTCATCATATTCCTAACTATATCATTCTCTAATCTCCTAGGAGGATTCTGAATAGATATCATCTGTTTATCATCTAAATACTTATTTATATTTGTTTGAGTTCCCATTATATATGGATAGGTATCCGTGTTTCGATTATACAATAATTTTTGCTTGTCTACTATTACGTGCCGGAAAATATTCAATAATTTTATTTTCTCATGATTCACTCTAGCATAGGTCGATTGCAAATGAAATCGCTTACCAGACAAACAATCACTCGTACGCATACACCATGCCACCAAACGAGCGAAATAAGAACGGACATCCGGTGATTCGATGAATAAATTAAGAGGAACATCTTTCAAATGCAACCACTTACGACGCACTACATTATATGCCTCTTCAATATGAGCATATATAAGAGGAGATAAATGGAGACGACCATCCGCCCATGCTGTCGTTGTGTACCAATTGTGAAATCCTTGAGGATTACTCAAATGGGAATAGGACTGACGAGCTTTCTTCTTATTTTTTATCTGTTCCTTTATCTTTTCTATTTCTTTGTATGATGTATTTAATTTCGACAGATTGATTACGTTTTTACTAGTATCGAACGTAAATTTTGGTTCTTCTTTTACCGCTTGCTTTATCCGTTTATCTATCGTAGTAGATAATACGTTAAACCAATTGTCTGCATTAAGAGATGTAACCACATATTCCATTAAAATTTGTAGCATTTTATTTATTTTCAGTCCATTATTATCCGTTTCTTCTATTGGTCCGAAATATCTCTTCATAGATGCAACAATAAATTCTAAAGCATCCCTCTTCCATTGTTCATCTGTTAAAGGTATTTCTGGATCGATATCATCCTTTACACTTTCGATATAATAGGTAAGATTACGTAACTGAGTCTCTAAGGAGATAATCTCTTTCGATAATTTATCTCCTTCGGATGTTCTGTCCAATATAGGGTCGATCTTTCTCTTTCTATTCTTTTTTAACATGATCTCCGATGGAGTAATCCAATATTTATCCATCTTGTCATTATTGAATCCAGCCAACAACATACAAAATTGATACGTTGGATTCTCTCGCATTGTCTCTACCGATTGCTCACGAATCTTCTCATAGGTGACACTCCGCTTGTCTACCTCTCCACCAATCAATGAATACACTTCTGCTGCACCATCCACTTGTCTCAGGTGATTGTGCTTTGGTATACCGCCGTCACCAGTGCGTAATATATCATTGATTCCTTTTCTCACTTCACTTTCTGGTTTTAGTGAATACAAAAAATTTAACATATTGTCGATTGTTTCGTTCTTATCTGGTGCATCTCCCACTATTTTATCATAATACCTACGAACTGCATTTAGATATGCACCGTCATTCGTAGGATAAAGAATATTCTCCGTTCGTTCTTCCATATCACCTTGTTTTAATTCTTGTTCACCGGGATGATTAATTTTCACATTTGATTCCTCCCATAAAGTAGTCATTTTAATAGAATACCATTTTCTATTTATAGTTCAAATGTGTGGATGAAATTAGTTTAATGCATTATTTATACCTAGCTTCTATTCATATAAAAATGAGTAAAGTACATGAAATAAAAAACAACAACATGCCACAAGAAGCAGCATCAATTGAATCCGTATCGGATATCCAAAATGAAATCACCTCTGAAGATAGTCAAGCAGGATCCACTCATGCTAGACGTATTGTAGTTCAAGCAAATCTTTCAGCAGAAGAATTACAAATGGGCACTACTATAGAGATTCCGGGTGCAGTAGATTTATTCCGTCCATCCTACGACATGGAAAAATTGAATGATGAACAAAAAGAATCAATGAGCAAATTGGATTTCAGTAAAGGTATTGTCACTGGAATGACTTTAAAAGCAGTATATTCAAATGTAGATGAACCAGTGTCCGTTGGTCTCAATTTATTTCAAAATAAACCACAAATCGTTAATACTGAAGGTTGGTTATTCACAGAAGCAGATACTGACATGGGCAGGACACATACTAGTGAAACCAATGGCTTTGTTAATTTAGTCAATGTTCTTCCTTTCGAAAAGGCAAGACCAGATACAAAGATTTACAGTCCAGAAAACCTCCTTAATAATAGATTTATCGAACAATATGGCGGTTACACACTAGACAAACTTTGGGAAGGTATTGTTCCATTTAAGGGAAAAGACTATATGTACGTAGAAGCTGATCACGTAATTTTAAAGGTTATCCAGCGTAATTGGGAAATGTTGGGGATCAATACGGACGCAGAGACCAAACGTGAGAATCAGTACGTAAAAGTATCGAAATCAGTTGTCAATTCCGTTATCAAACAGTTGTATGAACAAGTCATCCAACAAATTCCATACACTTCATTTGAAGACTTATCCGCACGTTTTCAAGCAAATGATGTACAAGAAGGTGATTACAAGGTTATGTGTGAATTCTTGATTCAATACAAATACCCAGCCATTCAAAATGGTTCATCCAGTGATGAAGATTAAATTATATAACATATTACATACTAAAGCTATTTTTATTAAAAAAATATTTACTCAATGAATCTCCTATTATCTCAGATACTTCCTCATGCATCTTCTTACTCATCTTTAAAATAGGAAAAGACATATTCGCTACACCAATATTCATTTCCGCACCACGAGGATATTGTACCACTGGATTAAATTGCCTTGATTTCATCAGGACATGATGTACAATTGTATTGCCACATGTATTCCCTTTCCATCGACAATGATACCTCAAATCATCGTCGTTCTCACGAATATGCCAATTCCTCATTTCTATAAAGCCTATAAACCATGCCATGTAGGTTATCCCATCTCGAGGCAAATCTCGAGTCTGGCAATATTCCCTGTTCAGATATCTATCGTATGCATCTTTGTATTCCATGCATCGACGCCTAAATTTAAAATTACGTTCTCTCTTTCTCTTCTTCCGTTGCCTAGGAACACATACCTTTGTAGGAAATCGCACACGCACATACATTATACATTGTAATATGAGTTTCTCGTCGTTCTTAAATTTGTCCAATACCCATTTATAATAAACAGAGTGGCACATATTAAATACGTAGTCACCATATTTTGTTTTTCTTGCCATTTCAAAAAA
>MDTB01063782.1_pt1 | contig 18982 bp, 16 predicted proteins | sample 811161 | NCBI WGS metagenome assembly MDTB01 (sample SAMN05326650, study PRJNA326480) | marine metagenome | isolation source: seawater | place: Mediterranean Sea | collected 2009
AATGCATTTTTATCAATTTGGTGAGGAATGGGAACTCTATGATCTTGAAACCGATCCGGATGAATTGACCAATATCTATGGTAGAAACGAGTATGCTCAATTGAGCTTCGATTTGAAAAATCAACTAACTGAATTGCAAAGGCACTATGAAGACGACAGTGATATCTCCGAAAAGCCGGATACGTGGAAGGCGGAGATGAGAGGCAGCAAGTAGACAAAGCATCTCGATTTTCTTTAAAAAAAGCACCTGTTGTCATCCTCGGATGATTGCAGGTGTTTTTTTATCAAATCCTTCAAAGAATGGTTGTTATTGAGGTTAAGCAAAAGATGATATTCCATTGAATGTTGCATTTTTTTGCGTAGCCTTCTGGTTTCGCTCGAGCCTTTGATCTCAAGGCATTCTGTAGCACGGGTGTTCTTGCTTCTGAAAACTTAAATGTCTGTTGAAGGAAAAGTGATTGTAGTTACTCTTCAAAAAACGAATAAAATGAGAATATTGCTTTATTTACTTTGTTGCCTGCCCGGTTGGTTTGCTGTTGAGCTCTCCGGCGCCTCCCTGTCGTCGCCGGATGGCAATATTTCATTGAACTTCGAGCTCAGGTCGCTGGGGGATCTGGATCATTGTCCTGTTTATGAAGTGTCCTACCGAGGGGAACGCATTGTGAAACCCTCTCGTCTTGGTCTGGCGTTTGCAGATGCCGATGCGTTGACTCACGATCTAAGTGTTCAATCCACTGAGTTCACTGAACACAATGCTCTGTGGGAGCCGGTTTATGGTGAGCGTAGCCAGGTGCAGGATCACTACAATCAGTTGAAAGTGTCGCTTTCACGGAGAGATGCTGGTGGCGTTATTCTGGAATGCATCTTCCGGTGCTACGATCAGGGTGTCGCCTTTTGTTATCGACTCCCCCGACAGGGCCCCAGTGGAGCCATTCACATTGACGAAGAGCTTACGGAATTTGCGTTCGAAAATAATCACGCTGCCTGGTGCGTGTACTCAGCTCAAGGTAAGTATGCCTTGAAAACGATAGATACCATGGGGCGTGGTGTGGAACGGCCATTGACCTTGAAGACGGAAAAGGGTCGTTACATCGCCATTGCTGAAGCGGGTTTGGTTGATTATGCACGGATGAAATTACGTCAACATGAAACGCGCCCTCATGCCATCGTCAGTGACTTGAGTGGCGATGTGATCGTTTCTCTGCCGGCTGTCAGCCCCTGGCGTGTGATCCTGCTGGGACAAAGTCCGGGTGAATTGCTGGAGAACAATGATTTGATCTCGAACCTCAATGCGCCGAACGCGATTGAGGACTGTTCCTGGATTCGCCCCGGTAAAGTCATCCGAGAGGTAACGTTGACCACGCAGGGAGGAAAGGCCTGCGTGGATTTCGCCGTGGAGCATCAACTCCAATATGTGGAGTTTGATGCTGGGTGGTATGGAGCGGAAAACAGTGAAGCTTCCGATGCGCGGACAGTGACTTTGGATCCTGCGCGTTCACCAGGGCCATTGGATCTGCCGGAAGTGATTCGTTATGCCAGGGAACGTGACATCGGTATTTTATTATATGTCAATCGCAGGGCCTTGGAACGACAGCTCGACGAGCTTTTACCTTTGTATCGAGATTGGGGTATCAAGGGATTGAAGTATGGGTTTGTGAGCGTCGGAACCCAGAAGGCGATCACCTGGCTGCACGAAGCGATCCGGAAAGCTGCAGATCACCAGTTAATGGTGGACGTGCATGACGAATATCGACCCACCGGATACAGCCGTACCTATCCGAATTTCATGACTCAGGAAGGCATTGGTGGTGATGAAACCGCGCCCTCCAATGAACAAACCCTGACCATACTGTTTACACGGATGCTGGCCGGAGCAGGGGACAACACCCTTTGCTATTATGATGATCGAGTGATTCGAAACGCTTCGCATGCCTATCAGCTGGCCAAGGCCGTTTGTTTCTACAGTCCCTGGCAGTTTCTGTACTGGTATGACAGGCCTCCGGGATCGCCTCGACGCAAAGGCGGCGCCGGGGGGCAGAAGGGGGTGATTGGTAATGAGCCGGAACTGGAATTTTATGATCATGTGCCGACTGTTTGGGATGATACCAAGGTCATGCATGGTGCGATTGGTGACTATGCGGTTTTGGCTCGAAGGAGTGGTGAAGATTGGTTTGTCGGTTGCATGAACAGCGGAGAGCCTCGGACTTTGTCCGTACCGTTTCATTTTCTACCCGAGGGCAAAATCTATGTTGCTCATGTTTATTCCGATGATCCATCGGTCAAAACGAGAACACACGTGAGAATCGATCGTTACCGTGTGGATTCGGGAACCGTCTTTGAGACGTCAATGACGGCTCAAGGGGGGCAAGCCATCCGTCTTGTTCCTGCCGGACTCGAGGAGACCTATCCTTTCTACGGGCAATGAACAAAAGATTTCCTCATGCATTCTTTCAAGTAAATTCATTGCACTCGAGACATGGGATTTAAATTGCTTTCCACTTTCTCAGATCTCCTTCGCGTATGGTTTGACCTTCTTTATCGAGCTTTTCCAGCAGAGGGATTGCGATGCGTCGAGGGATTTCCAGAACCTGGCGCAGTGAACTCACGGAGGAAGGGCCCTGAGTGGTCAGGTGGTTTTTAATTTTGCGAAGATAGTCCTCGTGCACCGATTGAAGGACGAGAAGGTCCGCCCCGATTTCAACGACTTTGTTCATCCTGATGAGGCATCGAATGGCGTCTCCTGCATCTTGAGATGTATCGTAGTGTTTTCGGGCTGGAGGTTCGTTGGGAGTCAGGGAGAGTTCCCTCAGGATCTGATCAGCGAGAGGTACCAGTCTATCGGGTAGAGTCACACTGTGGCTCTGATGGCAGAGGCATTCTCCAGCTTGTTCAATCGCGTGTTCTTTTCCAAGTTCACGCAGTACCATGGGTAACAGATCCAGGGAAGGAAGCAATGTACCAAACTCCCTGCGCAGTGTTTCCAATGGAATTCCCGGCTTGTCGGGATGTGTTTGATGAAAAAGGATCACCTGGTCGGCCATGACGGTGAGGCTGGTGTTCCACCATTTGGTATCCAACAGCCAGTCACTTCGCTTGATGGCCTGTTTTGCTTTGACTAGCTTGGCCGCTTCTCTGGCCAATTGCTTGGCCGTCCATTGTCCCTTTGCAGCGAATGTATCCAGTTGAATGCCATGATCTCTTGCGAGTCGTGCTCTCAGGTAGTCGTGGGCATCTCCTGAGCTTGCGGACAAATGGTTCAGGTATGTTTGCTGCTCCAGGTGACTCAGTTTTCGACGGGAGCTGTCCGCATCCCAAATACGGCCTCCTCCCAGGGTTCCTTGCTGTGACCAATCGCGAAGTACAAATCGATCTCCCTCTACCGCAAACATGGGGCGCTCAAGCCGGATGCGGGCAGCTGCTCGGGTTCCAGGAGGCATGGGTTCATGATTTGAAAAATGAATCCTGCCTGGAATGTTGTCTGATCCTATATGCACGCGGATGCGAGTGCCGCTCTTGATGAAACCGTTTATTGGATTACCGGGTTTGTCGAAACGTGAGGTGCGCTCCATGATGGCATCCAGACAAGTCGTGTTCTGTCCCAAACCGTCAATGGTGACAACCTGCCCACGCCCCACCGATGTATTTGTAAACGCTTGTTCTTTTCGCAGCGTGGTTCCGGGTAAATTGAGAGCTGTGCGCATGCCGGGTGCGGCTGCCTCCTGCTGTGCATGATGGTGCTGAATCGATCTGATTTTCGTTTGCAGATTTCCTGGTTGAACGCAAACGGATTGGTCGGTGGTGAAGGGAGCCCCGATCAGTGTGCCGGTAACCACGGTGCCCATGCCCTTGACTGAAAAACAGCGATCGACAGGCAGGCGTGGTTTACCAAGATCAAGATGAGCGGGTTGTCTCTTCAGTATGTCTGACACAGCATTTCCCAGTGCATCGAATCCTTCATGCGTTTTGGTAGAAGTGGCAATGATGGGGGCTTCCTCAAAACGTGTTGCCTTCAGTTCTTCACGGATCATTTCCATGACAAAATCCGCCTCACCTTCCGCAAGGTCCGATTTTGTCATGACCACGATCAGGTTGGGCACAGCCAGGTATTCCAGGATTTGAAAATGTTCTTCCGTCTGTGGCATCCAGCCATCATCTGCTGCGACGACCAAAAGACCAAGATCCACCGCCCCAACCCCGGAAATCATATTTTTCACGAAATCTTCGTGACCGGGCACATCCACGATTCCCAGGTCATACTGGGTGGACGGGTTTTCTGGATCCCGCAGCAACCATTGAGCAAATCCGAGATCGATCGTGATACCCCTTCGTTTTTCCTCGGGTAAGCGGTCTGGATCCTCCTGCGTCAATGTTTTGACCAGGGCGCTCTTGCCATGATCGACATGTCCGGCCGTGGCGACAATGAATGGAATGGATCGTTTGGCTTCGTTCATGCCTCTTTTGATGAACGATGGACGAGTTTCTCTTCAATTTGTTGGATGCATGCGGAGATGGTTTCGTCCTGATCAGAAAAGATCGTGCGAAGATTCAATCGAAACGATCCTTTTTGCACATAGCCGATTACCGGTGGGTGGCATTCGCGGAATGATCTGGCAATGGTGTCCGGTTTGATGCTCTGGATATTCACCTCAATGGCAATCGAAGCCATGCGCGTTCGAGGCATGGTGCCTCCACCTACCTCAGAATCTGTTTCAATGATGTTCAAGTGGACGCTCCTGCACTTGGATGCTTTCAATATGGCGTCTGCGCGGTCTTTAAGGTTTTGTCTGGATTGGCTCAGCAATTCATAGGCAGGCAGGTCTGGAAGCTTGGGCGACTCGGGGTCGTTTTTGGATTCAAGATGTTTCTGCACAGTGAATCCCAAAGCACTCAAGGCCATCTTATCTGGTCTCAAGGCACGGAAAAAAGGATTGGATTTCAAGCGTTCAATCCATGTTTCTTTCCCTGCAATGATGCCTGCTTGAGGGCCTGCCATCAACTTATCTCCGCTGAAGCAAACCATGTCCGCTCCCTTTTGAACGATGGATTCCGGAGTGGGTTCTTCTTCTATCCCAAAATGAGATGCTGTGTGGATCAAAGCGCCGCTGCCCAAATCGACCGCAAATGGTATTTGCTGGCTTTTGGCTAGTTCTGCCAAGTCCTTGATCGAAGCTGATTCGACAAATCCATCCATGTAAAAGTTGCTTTGATGGACCTTCAGTATGAGTGCTGTCTCGTCAGTGATTGATTTCTTGTAATCATTGATATGAGTGCGGTTGGTTGTTCCGATCTCTTTCAATTGAAGCCCAGCTGATTCAAGGATCTCCGGAATACGGAATCCACCACCGATCTGGACAAGCTCACTTCTGGAAACCAGCACTTCGCGACGATCCTTTAGTTTACAAGTACTTAGAATGAGGATCAATGCCGATGCACAATTGTTGACCACAGTTGCCGATTCAGAACCGGTCAGGACCGCCAGCGCTTTTTCGACCAGAGCGCCACGCTTGCCGCGTTTGCCAGTGTGAAGGTCCAGTTCCAGACTGTTGTAGCCGATCATGCTTTGATTGACATGCACACAGAGATCCATGTGGAATGGGGCTCTTCCCATATTTGTATGCAGCACCACTCCCGTTGCGTTGATGACCGGTTGCAGATGGCTTTTTTCGATACTTTCAAGATGAGAACCTATGGCAGCTTCGATAAAGTCGGTATCGGGCAAAGAATGTTCTTGTTGCCAAACACGTAGAAGATCCTGAATCAGTCTTTTTCGGAGTAAACGCGGAATAGGATACGAATCGGTTTTTCTTAACAGCGAATCGATGGATGGGGGTCTTCTTCTGTTGGAATCTGACTGGTTCATCTGGAGATCCATCACATCCGAAATTACTTGTTTTGGCAATGCGTAAGAGGGAATTAACCTTCTTATGAGGGGTATCGAAACCAAGATTCCAAACATACAGAGGGAATTATGAGTAGATTTTTGTCTGGTGCTTGAATTTCAACGATTGTTTGGGTAGTTTTCAAACAAATGTTAGATGACCGGTCATACATGCAGTCCCCATACCATCCCCAAACAAAGTTTTCGGCGGTCGTCATACTCATTGTCATCTGTGCAGGCGTCTTCCTGCTTCAAATTTTTACCCAGCCCAGTAATTCATTTCTGGTGAACTCGGTATGGGGTCAGTATTTTTACCTCAGCCAAATCGGTGTATCCCGTGGGTTTCTTTGGCAATTGATCACTTTTCAGTTCATTCATGGAAGCTTTTTGCACCTACTGTTTAATTGTTGGGCATTGTATCTCTTTGGGCGAAGTATTGAAGAATCGCAGGGTAAAGCTGGTTTTTTCAGAGTCTATTTTTTGTCAGGAGTCGCAGGCGGACTTTTGCATGTCATCATCGCCTGGGGACTGAACGGTAATTCGGTTCCAATGTTAATGGTCGGGGCCTCAGCTGGTGTGTATGGGCTCATTGCGGTGTTTGCCCGACTCTGGCCTGATACACCTCTAACAATGTTCCCTATCCCCATCACCATCAAGGTGAAACATCTGTTTTTCATTCTTCTGGCGATTGCGGGTTTGGGACTGATCTTATCGCGGGGTAGCGGGGTTTCTCATGCGGGGCATTTTGGCGGAGCCATCGCGGGTCTGTTATACGTCTATTTCGCAATTGAAGGTAAAAAGATGTCTTTCGCAATGTCATCAAGGCCTTCCCTGAGCAAGGTGCGCCAAGTTCACCCAGCGAGCAAAGTCGGCAGCGTGCTCAAGCGCGTGTCGAGGTCCAGTAAAAATTCCTCTTCGCTCACCGAGGAGGAATTCATCACTCGGAAAGTCGATCCAATTCTTGAAAAGATTTCTGCTCATGGAATCCACAGCCTCACCGAGAGTGAGCGGAAAATACTCGAATCGGCTCGATCTCGCCTCAAAGGACGATTATAGAACTACAAGATCATTCTATTTCTTCTCTTTGCCAAGGTAGCTTTCTGAAGTGAGCATACTGAGAGTTCACAACAAACGAACCTTGAATCGAGTAGCAGTGTCATGAATCTATTCCCTGTCCTAGGGCGTGAACTACAGATCAGCGCCAGAAAACCGCTCACTCATCGATTAAGAGTGGTGATTGTATTTGTCTGCCTTGCATTTTGTGGAAGGACACTCTTTCCCTATTCCCGCATGGGAAACATGGGAGCAGGACAAGGAATGAATCTCTTTCTCACACTCACTGTCATTGCGGTTCTTTTCAGCGCATTTGGGGGTGTGTTTGTCTGCTCTGACAGTCTGAGCCGAGAAAAACGCGATGGCACGCTTGAATTATTGTTTCTCACTAATCTGCGACCAATCGACGTGGTCTTTGGAAAACTCTTTGCGCACGGATTGAATTTGTTTTACGGATTGCTTGCCTTCGTGCCCATCCTTGCGATGACCCTTCAAATGGGTGGGGTAAGTCTGGCCTTGGTGGGAAAAACGGTGCTGGTCCTCTTGAATTGTCTCTTCTTGTCGATCGCGGTTGGTATATTTGTTTCATCCATCAGCAAGGATGAGCGAAAAGCGCTCTGGGCCTCCATTGGCTTGTTATTCATCATCTATGTCGGGCCTTACATTTTGATCGAGTACACCTCGCGGAACTGGGAGTGGGGATTTGAGGCTTCAGCCCGCCTGTTATCCTTTATCTCTCCCCTGACGGCTATGAACCTTATCTTGGATGGCGGTTTTAATGGTCTTCCGACCTCCGGTTTGCGTGGATTGAACGCGGGTGGCATGGGTTTTTACATTGCCCTGTTGGTGGACCACCTTCTTGCATGGTTCCTTCTATATCGTTCAGGGCGTTCTATTGCCAGGTTGGCTTTAGATAGCCCACGATCGACCTTTTTTGATGCTATTCGCGAGCGTTGGCACTACTTTCTCTATGGGCGAGGAGAACAAAGGAGGGTTCATCGACAATGGTTGCTGGATCATCATCCGATGACGTGGATGGTCATGCGGGAAAAGTTGAAGCTGAGGTATGTCTGGACCTTCGTCGTCTCGGTTCTTTTCATCTGGGTGATGGGCTACATGTTTAATGGAGAAATCATGGCCGAACCCACCTTGCTGATCTCACTGGGAATGTTTGTTCATTTTTTCCTCAAAATATGGGTGGCCTCGGAGGCTGCTTCGGCCATTGCTGAGGATCGCAGAACAGGTGCTCTGGAATTGGTCGTCACCACTCCTCTGGGTGCTCATGGAATCGTTCATGGCATTTTCAAGGCCTCATTGCTTCAATTCTGGAAGCCCGTGTTATTGTTAGTGGCGGCCGAGGCGCTTCTGGTCTGCACGATTGTGGCTCCTGGGCGTGATCAGGACATTTCGCTGCTTCGTTTTCAATATCTGGCGGCCATCGGTATGCTGGTGGCAGACATGATGTCGATTGGATGGGTTGCCATGTGGCATGCACTGAAAACGGGTAGTTCGCACAAAGCCATAGGGCGTTCGGTGGTATGGATGCTTGCTTTGCCCTGGGTAATTTACTTCTTCGGATTTCAAACATGGGACATGGTCTGGAAGCCTGCTGTGAGCCACATTCACTATTGGCTTCATGATGTGGTTTTACCCACTCAAGACCAGCTTAATGACATCAAGTTCCTTCACCAGTCAGGCCATATTGTCTTCTGGTGCCTGATTGGACTGGCTTGGAATTTTTGCTATGCCTGGCGTCGAACACGCCATCGGGTGCTGAGCCGGTTTCAAACCATGGTTTCAGAATCGAGTCTTGAGTGGAAATCATAAAGCAATCGAGTCCTTCCAAGACATTGGGCAGAGTCATGCCTGCATTGGATATCAGGGGGCAGATCAGTGCCTTGCTTTTCTTCCGATCAGTCATTGAAGGCTTATCTGCCGCGGATCAAGGGTCGCCCATTGATCATTTGACGGGAAAAATGCGCGATTGATTGCGGTATTCATCTGTCGGAAACATTCCAATCTCTCAATTCAGGCGGAGTGTTGAACTCGACCTGCCGGTGATTATCGAGGGATATCCTGCTTTTACGGTAAATCGGAGCCAGGTTACGAGATGTGTGATGGTGCCCATAACGGTCAATAACACGACGACAATGTTGATGATTCCGATCACTGAGCAATGTGATATCTACGAAGTTTTTTAACATTTGGACAAGACATGGGCCGAGCGATGATCACCTCGCTGACCAAGGTCAGTGGGCAGGAAAGCTGGAGGCGGATCGTGTGGCTTTTGCTGTTACTGTCAAGCAAATGGAAGTCTAACGACTTCCGGAAATCAAAGGTCATCTATGTCTGGACAAGTTATCATGCTCGTAAGATAGACTGATCCATTTGAGGGGAATTTGAGCTGTTCTTCAAAACGTTCTCCAAATATCGCTTGCACCAAGGTGTTCAACTCATCAAATTGTTATCAACATGATGCAATTGAATAAGGAATCAGAAGAATCAAAACCAGTTGTTCCCAATAAAGTATTTGAATCCCTGTCGAAACAGCGGACGATCACCCTCTTTGGTGAAATTAATCAGGATTTAGCCGAAAAGGTGACGCAGGCTCTCCTGTTTCTGGACCACGAATCAAACGATCCCATCAAAGTGATCATCAATTCTCAGGGCGGACACGTCGAATCGGGGGATACTATCTTCGACATGATTCGTTTTGTGAAGTCCAGGGTTTATGTCATTGGCACTGGGTGGGTGGCCAGCGCAGGAGCTTTGATTTACGCTGCACCTCCCAAGAAATATCGTTTGAGTCTGCCCAGTACTCGCTTCATGCTACATCAGCCAATGGGCGGCGTAGGTGGTTCAGCTTCCGATGCTGAAATCGAAGCACGCGAAATCATCAAAATGCGGGAAAGACTGAACCAGACTTTCGCAGATCAGACGGGACAGCCTATTGAAAAAATAAAACAGGATAGTGACCGGAATTTCTGGATGGATCCCAAGGAAGCCATGGACTACGGATTGGTAGGCAAAGTTATCAAGACCATAGGTGACTTGCCTTGACCCATCGTTCAACGGAGTCTTCTTTTGCAACGATTGCCTGAATAATAGTTTGCTATGACATGGATCTGGATCATTTTGGCATTCCTCGGATTGGTGCTTGTCTATGACTTATGTCAGAAGAAGCACGCCATTCTCAGAAACTTCCCGATCATCGGTCATTTTCGATACATCCTCGAGGCGATTGGGCCGGAATTAAGACAATATATTGTCACCGACAACGATGAGGAGCGGCCCTTCACCCGTGACCAGCGTCGTTGGATCTATGCGACATCCAAAAAACAGAACGAGTATTTTGGATTTGGTACTGATAATGATCTTGAACAAACACCCAACTATATTCTCATCAAGCATAGTTCGTTTCCTCTAAACCGCCCCATCAATTCGCCCGATTACCCGATTCCGTGTGCCAAGGTGCTCGGGCAGCATCGCAATCGGAGGAGGGCATTTCGAATGCCCTCTGTCGTCAATGCCTCAGCCATGAGTTATGGCAGTTTGAGCGCAGCTGCTACAGAAGCAATCAACCGCGGTTGTGCATTGTCAGGCGCACTCCATAATACAGGCGAAGGCGGCGTTTCGAGGCACCACCAGCATGGTGCGGATTTAATTTGGCAGATTGGAACGGGCTATTATGGGTGTCGAAATCGTGACGGGGGATTTGATCTTTCCGTTTTTCGCGACACTATCCAGAAATATCCGCAAATACGAGCCATTGAAATCAAGCTCAGCCAGGGGGCGAAAGCTGGTCTTGGAGGCATTGTGCCGGCTGAAAAAGTAACTAGTGAAATCGCGGCCATTCGTGGTATAGAACCTGGTAAATCCTGCTTTAGCCCTCCTTCTCACAGTGCCTTTTCGGATACTGACACGTTGCTTGACTATGCCGAATTACTGGCTGAAACCTCTGGCCTGCCTGTTGGTATCAAGTCGGCGGTTGGTCAGATGGAATTTTGGGAACAGCTTGCCTTGAGGATGTCGACGGACTCCCGGGGCCTTGATTTTGTGACGATCGATGGAGGCGAAGGTGGCACGGGGGCAGCTCCCCTGGTATTTTCTGATCATGTGGCACTGCCTTTCAAGCAGGCTTTCAGTCGAGTCTATCTCAAATTCGCAGAGCAAAACCTCACTGACAAAGTGGTTTTCCTTGGTTCGGGTAAGTTGGGCTTTCCTGAATCTGCCATACTTGCCTTTGCTTTGGGCTGCGATGGGATTTCCGTTGGAAGAGAAGCCATGTTGGCCATCGGTTGTATTCAGGCTCAGCGTTGTCACACCGGGCATTGCCCTACTGGAGTAGCAACGCAGAACGCATGGCTTATGCATGGACTGGATCCAATGCAGAAATCCGCCCGTTTGGCTAATTATCTAAAGGTGCTGCGCAAGGAAATTATTAGAGTGTGTCATGCCGCAGGCATAACCCATCCAACACTCATTGATTCGAGGCATGTTGAACTTTCTGATGGCCAGTCGGGTGTTCGGACACTCGAGTCCATTTACGGATACTCTGTAGGTTTACGCCAGAGGGGGCCAGAATGGGCCGCATCCATCCAACAATTAATGGATGAGGCATCTGTCAGGCACAAAGACTGATCAAATAGAGCCTTGCCCAAACTTATGAGTGATTCCATCCACGTGCAGTGTGCCGGAAACGTTTTCAGAACGGAACTGGAAGCTCTTGAGCATGTCGCCGGACTATTGGATAATGCTTTTCACCAAACGGTCGAATCCCTCGTGCAAACAATGGATTCCAGAGGTAAGGTGGTGGTTATTGGTATTGGGAAATCAGGAAATATCGGGCGAAAAATTGCCGCTACCTTGACCAGCACGGGGACGACGAGTGTTGTGTTGGACAGTGTGGATGCACTGCACGGGGATCTTGGGGTTGTCAATGATGGTGATCTCATTCTCGTAATCAGCTATTCAGGGGAAACGGAAGAATTGCTGAACCTCTTACCAGCTCTGAAACGATTCAAAGTCAAATTGGTCGGCATGACGGGAATCCTCACTTCCACATTGGCGCGCTCGTGTGATCTGGTTCTGAACGTCGAAGTACCCAAGGAAGCTTGTCCTTTCAATCTGGCACCGACTTCCAGTACAACGGCAATGCTCGTCATGGGGGATGCCCTGGCCATGGCCACACTGGAGGCGCGCGGTTTTCGCAAGGAAGATTTCGCGACTCGTCATCCTTCGGGAGCGATTGGCCGCGCTTTATTATTGAAAATCAAGGATGTAATGCGAACAGGCTCGCGTAATCCTGTGACCTCTTCAACCACATCGATTAAGGAGACGCTTCTTTTGATGGGACAGGCCAAGGCGGGTTGTGTCAGTGTGGTTGATGCACTGGGTCAACTGGTTGGTATTTTTACTGATGGAGACCTTCGGCGTTACCTGGCGCGGGATTTACACCCATTGGAAGCGTCCATTGGTGAAGTCATGTCTGCCGACCCGATCACGATTCAGGAAGAATCACTGGCAGTCGAGGCGTTGAATCTGTTCGATCAAGAACCCATTGACGATCTGATCGTCGTCAACGCAGACGGTGCGCCTGTGGGATTGATCGATACTCAGGACCTACCCAAAATGAAGCTGATGTGAGTGAATCTGGATGCTGTCATCCTCTTGCCAGACTACTTTATTTCTCGTTTCGAGTGTGGCTTGAATGATGGCTTCGTGACTATGTTGGACTCCTCCAAGGTTTGGTCATCGCAAGGTTTCAAGGTTCCTGCGGAAGGTCTTCTAATTTGAGATTGTGTATCTCAAGTCGTTGTGCATGATGTGTTAAAAGCAAATTTCAGTGTGAGGTATAATGTGTTTTTGTTGACGCTTGCTCTGGATTCAAGAAAGTTGAGGTCTTCTAATGATTTTCAATTCAAATCTCTGTAACCACAGAGGTCCTTCTTGCGTCTACTTTCTATCGTATGAACAATATTTTAAAGACAATTACATTTGTGGTCGCCCTGGCAGCGATCTCTCTCTCATCTAGCATAGATGTATCGGCCCAAGGCCGTGGTGAGCGTGGTGAGCGCGGTGAGCGTGGTGAGCGTGGTGGCCGCGGTGGTCGCGGGAATTTTGATTTTTCTGAAATGCGGGCCCGCATCATGGACTCAATCAAGGATCGCTTTGGTTTTTCTGACGCTGAGTTCAAAGCAATTCAACCTTTAATTGAAGACATTCAGGAGAAACAGCGTGAAGCTCGAACTGGTGGGCGCAGTTTTGCGGGGTTTGGCGGTTTTGGTGGACGAAGCGGACGTGGTGGTGACCGTGATGCTGGTAACCCTGAAATGAGTGCACTTCAAAAGGCGATCGAGTCTGGAAACAATATCGAAGCCAAGCTCAGTGCCTTCCGTAAAGCACGTGCCAAGAAGGAGGCGGCTCTCAAGAAATCACAGGAAACATTGAAGTCCGTTTTGACGATCAAGCAAGAAGCGGTCGCAGTCACCATCGGTTTGATTCCTTGATGGATGGCCAACTGCCTGAACTATTTCAAAAAAATATTCTATTAGACTCGCCATGAATGAGTTGTTAAATCAAATGGTTGAGTCCCGGCAGCTCTCCGCTTCTGACGCCAAATGGCTAATGAAGCAAAAAGGCAGCGGGGCGGAGGGCCCCTATGAATCGGAGACTGAAATTCTCCAATGGCTGTCCGAGGAGTATTCGGTTTCTTTCTCCGACCTTGAGAACCTTGAAATCTCGAAGGAAGTTCTTGGTCTGTTCCCTGCCAGATTATTGCTCAAAGAAGGTCTGCTCCCATTGAGTCGAGAAAACGGTTCGGTGGATATCGCCACCAGTCGACTTTTTGCCACCCAAGGCCTGGATACCTTGAAATCACTTACCGGACTCAAATTGAACCCGGTGCTGGCTCCTGCCGAAGCGATTCAAAGAGAAATCAAAAAACGTCTGGGGGTGGGGGCAGATACCATTGACTCATTGAAGGATGACAGTTCCTTTCAAGTTGTCGATGAGGAGAATTTCGAAGATAACGATCTGGAGAATGCGGCCGAAGATGCTTCGATCATCCGTTTCGTCAATCAGGTGCTCAGCGACGCCATTGATTTGCGAGCAACCGATATTCACCTGGAACCCTTCGAGGATGAATTACAGATCCGATACCGCATCGATGGCATCCTTCAGGAAGTCCCAGTTCCTGCGGAGATCAAGCGCTTTCAACCTGCCATCGTTTCTCGAGTCAAAATCTTGAGTCATCTGAATATTGCCGAGAAACGCCTGCCACAAGACGGCCGCATCAAGCTCAAGGTAAGGCAAGGAGAAGTCGACGTGCGTGTTTCCATCATTCCCATGCTGCATGGTGAAGCGGTGGTCATGCGTTTGTTGCGCCAGGATGGTTCCATTCCAAGCTTAAGCCAGATTGGCATGGCTGATCGCGAGCTGGGAATTTTCAGGGAAATTCTTGGTATTCCGCATGGTATTTTTCTGGTGACAGGGCCTACGGGTAGCGGCAAGACCACTACGCTCTACACCGCGCTGAACGAGATCAACGACATGGTGCGCAAGATCATAACGGTGGAAGACCCAGTCGAGTACCAGATCAAAGGCATCAATCAAATCCAGGTTTCTGAAAAATCAGGGCTCACCTTTGCCAAGGGCTTGCGAGCTATCCTGCGTCACGATCCAGATGTGGTGTTGATCGGTGAAATCCGCGATGAGGAAACCGCTCGCATAGCGATTCAGGCTTCCTTGACCGGTCACCTTGTCTTTTCCACCTTACATACCAACGATGCTCCAAGCGCCATGACACGTATGATCGACATGGGGATCGAGCCCTATCTGGTTGCTAGTTCCCTGGAAGGAGTTCTGGCGCAACGTTTGGTGCGGACTCTTTGTCATTCCTGCCGGACTGAAGATCACTCTGAGCGGGTCAAGGCGCTGCGTGAAACCCTCAAGCTCAATCCTGAATCGACGATTTACAAGGCAGTGGGCTGTCGGGATTGCCGTCAGACGGGCTATCATGGACGCAGGGCTGTTTTTGAGATGCTGGGCATCAGCTATCCGATTCGACAGCGTATTCTGCAAAACTGTTCCAGTGGTGAACTTAAAGAGTTGGCTCGCAAGGAAGGCATGAGAACCTTGAGTCAGGATGGGTGGCGTCTTGTGGAAGATGGCATGACAACACCTGATGAAATTATGCGTGTGACCAAGGACGAAGAGTTGTCAACTTTCTAGGACCTCGTGGCTTTCTATCAATACAAAGCAATCAATGGCAATGGCACTGTTGCCAATGGTGACATCGAGGCTGGAGGACGTCAGGATGCCTTTCGCAAAATGGAGGCACTGGGTCTGAAGCCTGTTAAGCTGATTGAAAAAGAAACCAAATCAGCGGGCAAGCCATCCAGTGATGGATCCGTGCGGCTCCCCTGGAAGTCCAGCAGGATTACTTTCAAAATGCTGGAGAACTTTACGCGCTTGCTCTCCTCACTTCTTTCCGCAGGGGTTCCCTTGAGTCGAGCGTTGGTGATCCTTTACCGGGAGGCGGCCTCTCCGGCAGCAGGCGAGCGCTGGAAAGCCGTTCATGATCTGGTGGTGGATGGTATGTCACTGGCCAGTGCCATGGGGCGTTTTCCGGATACCTTTCCCAAAGTTTATGTCGCGATGGTAGAGGCCGGGGAGGCTGGTGGCTTTCTCGATTTGGTGCTCAGTCAAATCGCTGACTTTCAGTCCAGAGACAAAGAACTCCGAGGGAAGGTGCTGTCCGCCATGATCTATCCGGTGGTGCTGTTGTTTCTTGCCCTTGGCGTTCTTGTGTTCCTGATGGTTTTTTTCATACCGCGCTTCAAGGTGTTGTTTGAAGGTTTTGATGCTGCACTCCCCTTATTAACCCAGGTCATTGTGACGACAAGCGAGTATTGTCAAAGCTATGGGTTATTCATGCTGATCGGTCTGGGGATCATGCTGATCGGCATCCGTAACTGGCTGGCAACGGATCAGGGTCGCAGGAAATTTGAACAAAGCATGCTCAGCCTGCCAGTGATCGGCTCACTCAATGCCCAATTTGCCATGGCGCGATTTTGTCGCATGCTGGGGACTTTACTGAATGCAGGTGTGCCACTGATCCACGGATTAAATGTGGCACGGCGTTCCATTGGAAATCAAATCCTTGTTGATGCGGTAACCGCTTCCATTGAGCGCGTCAAAAAGGGTGAAACCCTTGCCAGAAGCCTTTCAGATTGTCGCGTTTTATTTCATGGTTCCATCCTTGAAATGATTTCGGTGGCTGAAGAAAGTGGCCGGCTCGATCAAGAGCTCATTCGCTTGGCTGCCACTACCGAGAAAGATCTGGATCAGCAATTGAAAACCGCTGTGTCATTGATGGAACCTCTCATGCTGTTCTTGATTGCGGGCTTCATAGGTACCATTTTTATCGGAATGGTGATTCCTATCTTCACCATACAGGATTACATTAAGTAACTCACTTGAAGTATATTGAATTATGAAATTGAACATCGCACAAAAAGAAAATGTAAGGTCTCGACGTCAGCAGGGATTTACCTTGGTGGAAATGCTGCTGGTGCTGGTGATCCTTGCTGCATTGGCGGCTGTGGTAGTCCCTAAATTTGCCGGACGATCTCAACAGGCAAAAGAAACCTCAGCTCGAAGTCAGATCGCCAATCTGGAGATTGCTCTGGATATGTTCGAAACTGACAATGGGTATTATCCAAGTGGCAGTGACGGATTGAATGAATTGGTCAATCAACCAAACAATGCGACCAGCTGGCAGGGGCCTTATCTGAAAAAGGGAGTTCCTGTTGATCCATGGGGCAACAAGTATGCTTATGAGTATCCAGGCAAACAAAATAACGGTGGATACGATATCATGTCGATGGGCCCTGATGGTCGCGTAGGAGGTTCGGATGACATCGTCAACTGGGATGTCGGCAATGCGAACTAGACAGCACGGCTTTGCCTGACTGTCGGACTGTGGCGGTTTTGACCTATCTCCCTGCTTGCAGTTAAACCAGTTTCATATCTCCATGATCATTCAGCCGCCATACCTTTGCGCCTCATGTGCGCGCGTGATGCCTCTCCCCAAAAAGCGTTCTCTTCGAGGATTCACATTGGTCGAGCTCATCATGGTAATGGTTGTGCTTGCTGGGGTGATGGCCATTGCGGCCCCATCCCTGAATAAATTTTTTCGAAATTCCGCGCTCAACGACGAGGCTAGAAGGATTGTTGGCTTAATTGAGGTGGCTCGACATGAAGCTATTTCCACCGGTTACCCCATGCAGGTGTGGTTTGACCTGGAGAACCAATGGTTTGGCATGCGCGAGCTTTCTGGCATGGGTAATCAGTCAGACAATCCAACTGGCGGGCAAGTTCAAAGTGGGAGGCATGTCTACCAATTAAATACCCATCTGGAAATCGAACTGGATATATCCACCACGGTAAGTCAGGCATTTCCCAGCATCGTTTATTTTCCAGATGGACAGTTGGAAACATCCAGTCTTCCCGGATTTTATCTGAAAAACAAGAAGCAGGTAAATCAGCGATTGCAGATCGTAAGGAGTCCCAGCTGGCTGCGTTACGAAATTAGAAAAAACGATGAAATGCTCCTTATCCAGAACGAAACTCTTTAGAGGAGCCCGATCTCAACAAGGTTTTACCTTTGCTGAGGTTCTCGCTGCGTTGGTCTTCATGGCAATCCTGCTACCTGTGGTGATGCAGGGCCTGATGCTTGCCAACCGAGCCTCGGTGATTGCAGAACGAAAGCGCACAGCCGTTCATCTGGGGAACAGCCTTCTCACTGAACTGGTGGCTACTGACCAGTGGCAATATGCTGGCAGCAGCGGGAATTTCAGCCCGACTCATGAACAATACGAATGGGAACTGGTGCAGGCAGGCTGGCCTTTGGATGACATGGAGCAGTTGACTCTAATCGTTTCTTACCCTGTTCAGGGGCAACGCCATCAGATCAATCTCACCACACTCGTTGCGGACGATTCCTTATGAAGACGAAAGCTTCTTTTTCATCGCGGAATGCGCGGATGACAATGGGATTCACGCTGCTGGAAATCCTCGTGGCCAGCGTGGCATTTGCCATGATTGTGCTGGTGATCAAAGTTACTCTTCTGGAATCACTCGAACTGCGTGAGCGGAGTCAGACGCGCATGGACAAACTCAATTCCCAGATGCGTGTCGTGGAAGTGATGGAAAAGGATTTAAGGCAGTGTTTGTTGACGGAAAGCATCTTCGCTTCCGAGTTCAGGGGGGATACTCTGGGCGGAGGCGTATCTCGCACAGATCAGTTGGAGTTCTACACGTTGTCGGGTATCACGATCACGAATCAACCTTGGGGGAGCCTTCAAAAGGTGCGCTATTATCTTGAACAACCCATGAATGACGGGAGAACAGAATTGTCCGAAGGTTTGTCCTTATACCGGGAAGTAACGAGAGATCTGAACCCTTCAGTGCAGGGTGTGATCCTGCCTCAGGCCATTGCAAACCGTGTGAGTTCACTCTCATTTCAATATTATGATGGTGAATATTGGCAGGAGAACTGGGATTCTACCGTGGATGAGACCAAGCTACCCGTCGCTGTGCGTGTCCGTATTGAATTCCTTCGCGATAAACCCCAATCCGAAAACCGATCCAGAAGTTCAAGAGAGGAAGCCTTGCCATCGGTGCAATCCACGATCGCATTGATGTCGATTCCCCAAATTGAGGAAGAAGAGGCTGACGGTGAATCCCCGGAAGATGACATTTAAACTCTGATTTCAATGGACTCGCCATGAATGCATCCCAGAAAATCCATTGCCCCTCCTGCGGTATAAGCATTGAATTTTCCTCTGAACAGGAAGGTACGACTGATGCTTGTCCCGGTTGCAATCAACCCATTTGGCTTTCTCACCTTGCCGGGGAAGGTGACTCAAGTAGCACAAGCAAATTCGAATCCATTGCCGGACAGCACTCGAAGCAGCAAAGCAACCGTTCCCATCCTCTCACCACCGCTTTACTCGTTCTTTTGCTCCTGTTTAACCTCTTGCTTGG
>MDTB01227422.1_pt1 | contig 18981 bp, 21 predicted proteins | sample 811161 | NCBI WGS metagenome assembly MDTB01 (sample SAMN05326650, study PRJNA326480) | marine metagenome | isolation source: seawater | place: Mediterranean Sea | collected 2009
AAATGATCATAGTACAATTTGACATAAAATTGCATTTGCCACTTATTATTAAAACCATATTTATATTTCATCCACTGAAGACCTTCATTAAAATATAATTTTAGATTTTTTGAAAAATTTTCTGTTTTAATATCTTTTGAGAAATTTTTTAAATAAGACTCATTTTCTTCAGCCCAAATTTCTGAAGTTATAGCAGCACTCCAACCATTCATATAAGCTTTAGCTATAAGCTCTGACTCAATCCCGTAGCCTCTAAAATTTGACCCATCAAAAATAAAGTTTTTGTAACTAGGTTTTTTGAAATTCGCTATTTGTTTAACAAAATCTTTTCTTAAAAGATAACAATTGTTATGAATAAACCAAAAATACTTAGTTTTTTCTTTTTTTAATAACTGCCTTTCGCCCCATGACTTTGAGCAAGGAGAAAGAATTCCAACTTTTTCGTGTTTTTTAAGTATTCTAGTCATTTTATTTGCAATCGCGGGATTTTGAAATTCTGTGTCATTTGTTAATAGTAGAAAAGCATCATATTTTTCAAATTTATTTTCCTTCCACAATTGCAAAAGTCCAAAATTCATACCTCTTCCATATCTTAATCCCATTTTTTTAATAGATTTTGAATTAGCTTTCCAAGTAGTGTATTTTGATATTTTTTTATTATCTGATCCTGCATCTACAATAAAAACATCAATTAAATTTTTATTATTTTTTTTTATTGAATGGTAAAGTTTATTAGTAACGTACGGTAAATTTCTATTTAATAAAATAGCTGCAATTTTCATAATTTTTAATTCTCTATACCTAAGTTCTGCGTATATCTTTGAATACTACTTATTAATTCATTTTTAATTAAGTTATCAAAATTAATTTTTTTTCTTTTAAGTATTAAATTAGCTTCATGATATAAATTCTTAAATTCATCTGAAGAAAAAATATAATGGCCAGCTATCATCGCTTTGTCCAATATTGTTGCTGATGAATTAGTTTTCATCCATTTTTTCCATTTCATCGAACTGTAACTTAAATTTACAAACTTATTTGACAGTGTGTTCAATCTATAATTTTTTAATACTTTATAAATACACTTACTTTCGATAACACCGAATTCTGGTGCTACATTGATGGCATGAATACCAAGATATGGATGATTTTTAAGTGCAACATTTGATAAATAGTCACAATTATGTGCCTTCATCATTACTTTATATTTATCACAAATTTTAATCATTTGCGGGACAGATATTTCAGCAGGAAGTTGATTTTCAATTCTAAAGGGGAGATCAAATGTTCCAACATTGCTCATCTCTTTTACTAAAGTTCCTGACTGGACGACTACAAATAAAGGTGTTGGAATTTTATTTTTTTTGCAAAATCTTTGTGTTAACTCCAATGTAAGCTCAAGTTCTTCGGGAGTGTTTGTTGAACCAGTTTGTTCTTCTGTACCGATTTCAAAAAATATTTTTTTTCCCTTTTTTCTTGCATGAGACCAACAGAACTCATAAAGTTCAAAAAGCCTATCTAAAGAATTTTTAAAAGCGTTTTTTCCTAAATATAAACTTGGATCTATGTGAATTATTCGAAAGTTGTTATCAATATCAGATTTAAAAGATATTTTTGCATTTTCCATTTCAACTTTTAAATTTTTTTTTTTGTTTATTTTTAGTCCTTGATATGGTCCTCCGTGATCTCTACACAAGATAATATTGTTATTTTTTTTTTGAACGTAGGATGAAAATTTTTCAGTAGACCAATTATTTACATATCCATAATTAAGTTTCTTAGTCTCAATTTGTCTTCTACTAGCTATAAGCATTGAGGGAAATTTTTTTTTGTGATGGTAACTTATAAATGCATCGACAAAATTTTTTGACATTGGACCTGCACACATTAAAGTACATCTTTTTCTTTTGATATAGTCTCTTATCTGGTTGTCAATCATACTGTCCAGCTTCCAGACATTTTTGTCTTTTCTAAATTTATTTTTGAAAAATTTTTTATTTTAAAAAATTTTTTTAAAATAAATAGACATGCTTCAGCAACTGCCCTATCTCCTCCAGATCTTCTCAGAATGTGATCACTATATTTTTTTGTAAAATTGCTTGAATTGTTCGGAGTAATTGAATATCCAATTTTTTCCATTACTAAATAGTCCAACAAACCATCACCTATATAAATTGTTTCCTCAAGTTTATACCTAGACTTTATCCATTTTAATCTTTGAGTGGTGCTTACAAGAAAAATTTTAAATCCCATATGGTTATAAATTCTTTTTTTTGAAATTTTAAAACCTTTTTTATCACCGGTTACAAAAATTATGTTCATATACTTTTTTAAAATCGAAAGAGCATCATGATCATCAGCTCCAAAAGCTTTTAGAATTTTACCTTCTATCGAATAATAAAATTTTCCATCTGTCATAACACCATCAATGTCTATGATTAAATTTTTAAATTTTTTCTTCATATTTTTTCAACTATATCAACATATATCTTGTTTTTTGCATTAAATTCTAAAGATATTTTTTTTATATTTCTTTTTAATTTATTATAAAATTCTTTTTTACCTATTAATTTTCTAGCAGGTAATAAGTTGTAAGGATTACTAACTTGAAGTTTTTTTCTAAAATATAAAATCTTCTTTGCTTCAATTATAATTGCTTTATCTGGTTTTTTTAAAGAATTAACATTAGACATGAATTTAAAATACTCATTTTTATTTTTAGCTCTATAAGAAATTTTTCCATCATCATAAAATATATGTGAATTTATAAGATTTCTTACCCCAAATGTTGCTGCCTCTAGGCATATATGGCCTCTAGTAGAGACTACCAAATCAACCAACTTAAACAATTTTTCATTATTACATCTGAATGGTACTAATAAAATATTTGGACTTTTGTATTTGTAATAAAGTTTTTTTACAATTTTTAGTTCATTATATCTTTTTTGACTGTATGGATGTATTTTAAATAACCACAAAATATTATTTCGTTTTTTTGCAAATTCTAAAGTTTCAATAGTTTGTTGATAAATATCTCTAAATATTAAATCTCCACATCTGTGGTTACTTTCAGCAAAACAATGAGGAGCATATAATATTGTATTAGAGTAATTTAATTTTTCAATCTTTATTTTTTTAATGAAATTATTATTATCCTTAAAATTCATCCAGTTTAGTTCATCATGATCAAAATACTTTTTAATATCATACTTATTTATTGTTAGTTTACCTTTTACCCTTTTTTTAAAATAATTTTCAGCATCAATTTTCAATCTTTTTTGATTAGAATATTTTAATTGATTTTGAACAAACTTAGAAATGATGTCCCCAACTATCTCTTTATTTCTAATAATTTTATAACTTTCTCCAGATACATAAATGACTGGAATTTTGTAAAATTGAGAAATTCTCATTAAAATTGTTGATATCGAAATATACGTATTAGATCCAATTAAAGAATATTTAACATTATTTTTTTTAAAAATTTTTTTTAACAGAAGAAATTTAAATATTGACTTAAATAACAGTATAAAAAAACTTATCTCCAAACAATTTGGATTAACAAATTTGTGTCCTTTTCTTATATATCTATCGTAAATAAGATCTCCTAATCTAATTTTCTCAATTTCAAAACTTTTTACAAACCAATCAAAACCAAAAGTTAAAATTTTAATAATTGAAATTAAAGTTAAGAATAAAGTTTTTATTAATAAAATAAATTCTTTGATTTTAACACCAATAAACTGGGAGTTGTTTAATTTAAATAAGTTAAAAATATCTTTACTTTCCTTTTTTTGTTCAAATTCATAAAGTATTAGTGGTTTAATTTTTTTTTTTTTTATAATTTTACTTGCTAAAAAACCTAATCTGACAGACACATCTGACCTGCCTCTATCTGCGATCAATATTAATTTACGTTCTTTTATTTTTAACATTTTTTTAATTTTTTTGTAAAAGCTTTCTCGCAAAAAAAAGATCCTCTTTATTATCAATATCAATATTTTCTTTATAATTCTTGATTTCGTAATAATTCATAGATTTTGAAAAAAAACTCTTATTTTTAAATAGATTTTTTTTTGAAATAAAAAAATATGACCCATTAGGTATGTAAATTGATTCCTTTTTTTTATTATCATAATTTACAATGTGTTTTTTCTTTTTTTTAAATAATCTGTCACTATTTAATGGAAGTTTTTTTATAGTTATTAAAGCTTTATTTGACTCTTTAATAAAAATTTTTTTTAATTTTTTAAAAGTATTTATTGATCTAAAAGGAGTAGAGGGCTGAATTAAAATAACAGCGTCTATTAATTTGTTATTTTTTTCATATTTTTCAATTTCATATCTAGCTGTTTCATAAGATGATGTAGATGATTTAGAAAGATTTCGTGGCCTAAGTGACGGTATCTTAAGCCCTTGTTTTATACCTATTTCCCTAATTTTTCTAGAGTCGGTAGATAATACAATATTCTCAATTTTGGATATTTTCTTTGTAAATTCTATACTTCGTTGAACAAGAGATTTGTTTTGTATTTTTTTTAAATTTTTATTTTTAATTCTTACAGATCCCTTCCGAGCTAGAATTAAATAAATTATATTCATTTTTATTTAAATTTTTTTTGAGTAGCGAACAACTGTTTTTTAAGTCCTAAATCAGACCATTCTTCATGAACTGGAAAAATTATTATCTTTTTTTTTCTTTTTTTAACTTTTAAAAGAATCTCTGGCATATCAATTTTCTTTGTTGGTACAAAATTAACAATTTTTGGATCAAAAACATATATTCCAGTATTTATGTTAATTTTTTCCGTGGGTTTTTCTACAAAATTTCTAAAAGTTATACCTTTTGCTTTAACCACACCAAATGAGTTTGTTTTTTCAATTTGTTTTACAACTACAGTGGCAAAGGCTCGGTTTTTATTGTGAAAATCTAACAACTCAGAAAAATTTATATTAGAATAGATATCTCCATTTGTCACAATAATTGGTAAATTTATTTTAGATTTTAACAAACTCAAAGATCCGGCTGTCCCTAATGCTTTTTTTTCAACAATATATTTTATTTTAGTATTTAGTTTTTTTCCACTTTTGAAATAGTCAATGATTTTATTTTTTTTGTAATTAACTGATAATATAAAATTATTAAAACCAAAACTTTTAGCATCTTTTATTAAATTTTCTAAAATTGGTTTTTTACCGATTTTTAACATAGGTTTTGGCAAATATTTTGTAAGAGGCCATAATCTTTTACCTTTTCCTCCGGCCAAAATAAAAAAAATATTTTTTTTTGACCTGTAGCCAGTTTTTGAATTCCAATAATGGACTTTTAGCAACTTACCAGATTTGTCAATTTCTGGAATTTGTAGTACTGAATTAACTTTCATCAGTCTTTGAATATTTTCAAAGCTCATACTTTTACGCACATAAATTGGATTTTTATTCATTATTTTTTTGATGGGTTGATTGAGATTATTATTTTTAATTATTGATCTTCTTACATCCCCATCTGTGACAGTTCCAATAATTTTTTTTTTGTTATTGATGACACAAATTATTTGGCTCTTATACATATTCATTACTTTAATCGCCTTTTTAATAGTAGATGTGCTATCTAAAGTTATTTTTTCAAATGTCATTATATAATTAATTAATATAAAGTAAGATCATGATTAAAAGTTATTATAAATCTATCAAAAAAAAACAAGTTTCTGAATACTTTAAATGTATAATTAAAAATAGATTTGATGATATGGAAAGTCTTTTGAATAACAGGATCACTCTTTATGATGGTAAAGCTGTAATATCTGGTAAAAAAAATTTAATAAATTTTACAAAAAGAATTTTTAATAATAAACAGTTTAAAATATACAACCAAATTATTCTGGACGAAAAGAAAAGTGACATAGTTATTTCAAGATTTGATTTAAAGCTCAATAAAATAAAGTTAAAGATCGTTGATGAGTTTTTGTTTGACAAAAAAAATAAAATATTAAAAATTAGAGTATATAAGTTTTAATTAATTGGAAATGCTAATAGATCAAATTATCAACCTTTTTGTAAAGTATTTCAAATCTAATACCCTCTAGAAAAAATTTTTCATCATTTTTACTTAATATGTAATTTTTTTAATTTGAGAATAAAGAGTTGCTAATTTTTTATGAATTTTAATATCAATTTTTTTTATTTTGTTTGGAGAGTAATAAGGATTTTTTTGGTTAGAATATGTGATTTTTTTACTGATTATTTTATTGAATAAATTAAAAATTTTTTTTTCTTCAAGTTTACAAGAATATACATTAGATGATTTGTATCGTGACTTTTGTCTTATTCCTAAGTTTATAACTTTACAATTGAAAAACATTGTTTCTTTAATACCACTTGAGGAGTTACCAATACATACCCCTCTATTATTTCCAATAAAATTCAATATACTAAAATAAAGTTTCTGTCCTAGGTTTTTTATTACAAAAATATTTTTTTTATTGTTTAATTTAACAATTTGTTTAATTATTTTTTCATATCCTGGATCAAAATTTGGATAGGTAATTATAAATTTATGTCCTTTTTTTGATAAGTTTATAATTGTGCTAAATATTTCATTTTGCAAATTATTCTCGCTAGGCACAGGATGATAAGTTAAAATACTCAATTCAGAGTTAAAATTGAACTTAAGAATTTTTTCTATTTCTTCTTTATTATATAAACTCTTTTTTTTTATAGATGATAAAGGAGGAAATCCTACATTTAGAATTCTTTTTTTTTCCTCTCCAAGTTTTATTAATCTTTTTTCTGAGTCTTGGTTTGTTACCAAATGTAGGCTAGATAATTTTGTTATGGCGTGTCTTGAATTATCATCTAAAGTGCCTCCTTCTGTGACATCACCTCCTTCAAGGTGAATTATTGGAACTTTAAGGATATGAGCTATTATTGCTACAGAAAGTGTCTCAAATCTATCAGAGGTTAAAAAAATGTAATCTGGATTTAAATTTAATAAGACTGAAGTTATTTTATTTTGAAAATTTAAAATGTAATTTGCTAGTCCTTTTTTTTTATTTGATGTGATATTTAAATCAATCTTATAATCTATTTTTAAATTGTCTTTTTTAATCAAATTTACTGTTTTACCAAATACTTTTGAGGTATGCGATCCACCAATCATGAGATAAGTCTTGAATTTTTTACTAGAGTAAAAATTTTTTAATATCGGACTTTGAATATAATATTCTGCCCTACTTCCTGAAAAAAATAAAATTTTTTTTTTCACTAATTAATATCGGAATACTTTATTTGTTTGTTTGTATCTAAATCTCTTTTTGCTTTTTTATTAAGAATTTTATAATATTCTCTAGCGTGAATTTGTCCTGTACCTGGTCTTTTTACCCAAATATTTTTTTTTGTAAATTTTTCACCTTTTTTTATTTGTTTAATACTTACAACACTAGCAAAAGCAAATTTTGTTACGGGTATCTCCTCCTTTAGTATTTTTTTTCTAGAACCTTTAGCAAGATAGACTTCATTACATGCATTTACCATATTCTTAAATTTTTCTGGTGTTAGAGAAATACTGATATCTGGACCTGACCAGTTTTTGGATACTGTAAAATGTTTTTCAATCAAATTTGCTCCAAGTGACACAGATGCAATAGCTAAATTAATATCGTCTGAATGATCACTAAAACCTACAGGGCAATTAAATTTTTTTTTGAGTAAAGGGATTGTTTCAAGCATAGTTTTTTTTGCAGGCGTCGGATAGATTGATACACAATGCATAAGGATAATGTTTGGATTAAATTTTTTTGCAAACCTAAATGTTTTCTCTATTGATTTTAAAGAATTCATACCAGTTGAAATAATTGTTGGTTTTTTAAATTTTGTTGTGTGTTCAATTAATGGTAAATTATTACATTCTCCTGAACCTATTTTAAAAGCTTCAACAGAAATTTTTTTTAACAAATCAGCTGCTTGAGCTGAAAATGGGGTACTCAAAAAAATTATTCCTTTTTTATCACAATATTTTTTAAGTTTTCTATGTTGTGACTCACTTAATTCACATTTTTTCATTAATTGAAAAACTGTTTCTTTACTAGAATGAGCCAAAGTTACATTTGTGTCAATCATCTCGTGCTCTGCTAGATGAGATTGAAACTTAATTGCATCTGCGCCAGCCTCTTTCGCTGCATCTATAAGTTTAAAGCATTTTTTGAAATTTCCGTCATAATTTATTCCAGCTTCCGCAACATAAAAGGGTTTGTTAAAATCAGAAATTATTTTATTTTTAATTTTTATTTTCATAAAACTTATGGAGTATATTCAGACCTTTTTTTAAATTTGTAAACTTTATTTTTCTTCCAATTAATGATTCCAATTTTTTAATAGAAGGCATTCTTCTTAATATAGACATATTTTTTACATTTCTAAATCTAGTTTTTTTATCATTTTTCAAAATTTTCTGAATTAGCTTTACAAGATTACCAATTTTAATTTCTTCGGATGGGTTTGCAATGTTTATAATCTGATTTTTAAATGCATTTTTCAAACTTAATATAAAAATATTTATTGCATCGTTTATATACATAAAACATCTTGAATGAGAAGAGTTTTCAAATATTGGTTTTTTTTCACTCAATTTTTTGAAAATACTTGGAATTACATGAGTATTCTTCATATTTTCTCCATATATATTGAAAATTCTAAAAATTGTATATGGAACGTTAGAGTGGATTACCAAGAACTCGCCAGTGATTTTTGATAACCAATAAGACGATCGTGGATGAATAATTGATGGCATAAAAATTTTATCACTTTCTGACATCTTACCAGAACTATTTAAACTGGTATAAATTTCGCTTGTAGAAAAAAAAAATAATCTTTTTAATTTTTTCTGTTTTTTTGAAATTTCAACAATAGTTTGCGTAGTTATTATGTTGTTATTGAAAGATTTAATAGGAAATTTAATTACATTTTGTACACCTAAATCAGCTGCTAAATGAAAAATATAATCATAATTATTTTTAATTTTTTTTAGTATTTTTGGATTTTCTAAATTACTTTTTATAAAGTTAATATTTTTTTTTTTGAAATTATAATTATTTCTATCAAGTACAGTTATTTTAGAATTTCTTATTTCTGATAATTTGAGCACTAAACTTTTACCTATAAAACCTGCTCCTCCTGTAACTAAAAAATTCAACTACAAATCACCCCTTCCAACAACATTTAAATCTATCCCTTTTTTAAATAAAATATCAATATTTTTTATACTTAAAACGTTATTAGTATCTACAATAGTCATATTACTTTTAATATTCTTAAAGTTTACTTTTTCAAATTTTGAGTGTTTCACATTTAAGATCAGAAGATCATACATATTAAAATCTTTAATTTTTTTAATGATTTTAATACCGTGATAGTTTTTAATTTTAACAACAGGATCGTATATTTCAATTGAACTTTTTAATTTTTTTATTTCATCTACAATATCTAATGATTTTGAATTTCTTAAATCATCAACATTTTCTGCATAAGATAAACCGAGTATTAATATTTTTTTTATTCTTTTTTTAAATTTTATTATTTTTTTTATTTTATTTATAGTTCGTAAATGCATTTTAGAGTTTATGTCCATTGTTAAATTAATAAAGGGAAATTTAACTTTATTTTTTAAAAATTCTTTAGATGAAAGTTTAACAAAAAAAGGATCTTTTGTTAGGCAATAACCGCCTACACCAAGTCCAGGCCGCATTATGTTGGAATGTGTAGATCTAAATTTTATAGCATTTAAAATTGAAAATAAATCAATTCGAAATTCTTCAGCGAATACCCCCCATTCTTCTATTAAAGCAATATTAGACGCTCTATAACTATTCTCTAAAACTTTCACACATTCAGCTTCTTCGTATTTTTTAAATTCTGTTAATTTAAAATTTTTTGTATCAAATATTTGTGAAAAAAGTTTTTTAATTTTTCTACTAACAAATTTATTTGAGTTTGATGAAAAGACCTTATGAGAATAAACAATAGATTTATAATAATTTATTCCTGGTGTTACTCTTTCAGGGTAATAAACAAAAAAAATATCTTTTCTAAAAATTTTTTCTTTTTTTAACATTTTAAGAATTTTACTTGTGAAACCAGGATTAATCGTTGAATTGAGTATAAATATCGAATTTTTTTTTGAAATTAAATAATACTTTTTAATTAAATCATAATAATTTTTGAAATTTGTGTTTAGATTTTTATCTATATTCAAAGGCAAACAAAAGAAAATAAAATCAGAATTGGATGCTACTTTAAAATCATTTGAAATTGTCAAATGATTTAAATTATTTATTAATATTTTGTTAAGTTTATTATCTGTAAATAGACTCTTTTTTTTTATATTATTGATTTCCGCTACTCTTTTTCTGCCTTTTGAGTTATTTGATTCAATTCCAATTATATTACTAAAAAGTTTTTTTTTCTTAGAAATTGATATTAGTAATGGCAAACCTACGAAACCCAACCCTATCACCGAAATATTTGTCATTTTCATTATCTTAAATTTCGCTAAAATTAATATTTTTCCAATATTTTATTACTACAAGGACAATAGTTTTTAATTTATAAATTAATTTTTTCATTTTTTAAAAAATTTATAAATTAAATTAAAAATGGCATTAAAAAAATCAAAGAAATTAAAATTTTTTTGATAAAATTCATCTGAAAAATACTTTGATTTATCAGAAGTTTGAATTGGCTTTTCCCAATTTCCATACCTGTACTTAAGATATTCATTTATAGGACTTGGGCAAAGAAAATTTTTTTCAAAGAATTTTACTTTTCCCATTTTTCTCATAAACTTTAATGGTATTTTTAGTTTTTTTCTGGTGTAAGCTTGACGAAAAAAACTGTAATGCCAACCAATAATTGAAAATGATGTTGCATTATGATTTTTTTTATAAAGCTCTATCTTTGGATTAAATAAAGCAAGGTTTAATCTTTTTATATTAAAATTATTTTTTTGTAGATCTGAAGAAATCTCTTTATAAAATTTGAGTAAATCCTCAGTGAATACACTTATTTCTACATCCCAATCCCATTTGATAAAATTATTTTCTCTAATTGCACCTAACAAAATCCCACCATCAAGAAAGAAAGGTATATTCCTTTTTTTTAATATATTTACTATTTCAAAAAAAATTATTTTTCTCTCGTTTATTTCTTTACTATTTCTTATTCTTACTTTGTTCATAGTGGCTTGTATAAAGGTTAGCTCAAATTAAAAAAGGCAATGCTCCGCACAATGTAAAAAGCTATTTTTTACATTTGCATAATAATTTTTTATTTTACTATACAGATCTAAAAAAATAATTGTTTTTAGAAACTGTAATCTTATAATTACCCATTACCCCATACATGGATAATTTATTTTCTTTGAAAATATTAAAAATAAAATTTGTAAACGGCCCTGACATAAATTCGTAACTTTCATTTTTTTTATGATCAAAAAAACTAGGTAATATATATCCTGTTGAAGTCTCATTTTTTTTACATTTATTTATAAACTTTTCTATTTCTTTTTGAGAACTTAAAAAATCAGATAAAAAATATTTTAAACCTCTACAATATTTCAAAGATGTTAAAACAGATTTTTTTGAAAAATCTTTATGAAAGCATAATAAATAATCATTCAACAAAGAAATTTCTTTAACAAAAGTTTTTTTTTTTTTAGTTTTTTTGAGTTCTATTTTTGGGTTATAAAATTTTACATCATTTCCTAATTTATTGTAAAAATCTTTTTTTAACATTTGTAGATTTTTTTTATCAAATTTTAGAATAGCCCACATTATTTATTTAAGACTCCTTTTCCATCTCAGCTTTTAACTCATCATACTCTTTCATTTTTCTTTTCATAAAATTAAGAGTAATTTTAGTTTTAGCTGCTACACCTTTTGGTGTTAAGATATATGCATACCTAAGTTTATTAGGATCTCTTTGAAAATTTTGTATTTTTATTAATCCTTTTCCCTTTAAAGCTTTTAGACAATAGTTTAATTTGCCTAAACTGAAACCAAGTTCTGATGCAAGTTCTCTTTGAGAGCTATTTGGTTTAGATCTAATTTTTCTAAGTACGTTAAATTGATCAAGATTATCACTCATAGTGTTCAAAAATTGAACACTTATAACGTTCAAATATTGAACAGTCAAGCATTATAACTTTTTTCCTTTTTGCCAAAAACTGCTTGATTATACTTGCCAATTTAATTTGATATTTGATCCTAAGACTTAAAATAGTCCTTATATGATGCACTGTCCTTTTGGTAAACTGAGTGCCTTTTATGGACAAGGTCCCAATATTTAGCATCATTTTCATTAATCAATCTTGAATTTTTTTTGCATAAAAATAGACCTCTACAAACTGTGGTGAGATTTTTACCTAAAAACTTTTTTTTAAAAAAAATTCTTAATATAGACTTTAGAAAAATTTTAAACTTATTTACTTTGAAGGATAAGCTGTAATCAATGGTTTCTACGCCCATCGATATAAGTGTATCTATCAACCCTTTTGGATTGAAAAATGTACAAGAAGTTGATCCAAAAGGACCGTCTTCATTAACTGGGCAATGTAAAATTGCACGATCAAAACTTTCTTGTAAAATTGCCGTTTCTAAAAGAAGAATTCCGTCATCATTTAAGATATTAGAAATTATTTTTAAAGCCTGAAAAGGATATCTTAAATGATAGAGAGTTCCTGGAAATATAATTACATCAAATTTACCAAAACTCTTTTCATTTAATTCAAATAAATTCATTTCATGCATCTGAACTTTTGATTTAAAAAATGGAATTAAAAATTCCACAGCAGCTTTTGAAATATCATTATCTATAGCAATTACTTCCCTTGCTCCCATTTTTTCAGCCTCAAATGAATAAATTCCATCTCTACAACCTACATCTAAAACTTTTTTATTTTTTAAATCTAACTTTTTAATTTGATCGATATTTTTTTGGATTTGTTTTCGATTTATTCCTGGTGTAATGATATTGTCAGTTAGTTTAATCCTATGATAGAATTCATATTTTTTAATCTTATCTAAAATATCTTTATCATTCATTTTATAATTTTTTAATACACAAGTGATTTATTATTAATCCTAAATTTCATTCAAGTCAAATTAATTCATTTAATGTTTTTGGATTTTTGATTTAAAAAAAAATTAAGAAATCATATATCAAAAATTATATTGTAGAAATTTAAATTGTTTGCTAATGAGAAAACATTTAATCTATTAATACACTTTCTTTTTTAATTGCCACGTATCTTTTTCATTTTTTTTCCACAAATGTGGAGATCTAAAACTATCTATAGTTTTTAAAAAATCTACCTCGTTAATGTTGATATAATTAAGAAAGTCATTAAAGTATTTTTTTGGAAACTCATGGTCATATTTTTTAACTAGGGAAACCCCTTCATCTCTTGTAATTTTATTATTTCTAATTTCTTGTGCCGCATCGTAAGTTGCTCTACCAATTCCAAATTTAATGTAAGTTGTATAAAAATGAAAAGGATCAATTTTATCATCTATACTTGAATATTTAGAATAACTACCCTCTGTTCTTTCAGTGTTTGTTATAAAGCCAGTATTTTTTGACGCGTAATAAAAACATTCTTGCGGATCCCACTTTAAAAAATATCCTAAATAAAAAACTTTAATTTCTTTAGTTTTAATGTTTTTTTTATTTAGGGGAAGATAAGGCTCAAAGTCATTAAATTTGAAATTATAATTTTTCATAATTTCATCCATTTTCATACCCCCAAAGGTTGGATTAATGTCAGTGTCTGAAAAAAATTCTAAATTCATAATAGGATTATAATTTTCATCAATATTATTGCCATATTCAGCTTGATTTTCTCCGTATATAACCAGCGGTATATTAAATTTCTCCGCAATTTTTGGACCTATAATTTTTTGACCAATTATAAATGGTTGAAAAGGGTGTAATAAATTCTTGAATGATAATTGAGTTAGTAATCTATGAAGTTTTCCATTAGGAGTAAAAAGAATGTTATCTAGTCCTCCAATATGCATCCAGTTTGTGAAGTTTTTCCATCCAATGTCTGTGTAGAGATGTGGTGCCCAAGTTACTGTTAAGGGATTCATGTTGTATTTATATTTTAAAATATGTGCAGTATAAGCGCTATCTTTTCCACCACTACCTGGCACGACGCAATCATATCCCGATTTTTTTCTATATTTATCTAATAGTTTTATAAGTTCTTGTTCTCTCTCAGACCAATTTATATCATTTTTAATCTTATTATAATTACAGGCTTCACATATTTGATTTTTAAGTTTTATTCCATCTTTTTGGTTATTCGAATTTTTAAACTCTATTACAGAGTTTGGTCTTTGATTTGATATTACACAACTCTTACAAAATTCTACGGTTTCCGGAAGTCCATATAACGAAAAATTTTTTTTCATATAAAGTTTTTAATTGTTGTCTTTAAGAATTCAAGACCAATTTCTCCACTTTTTTCAGGATGAAACTGAGTACCAATAAATCTATCATTCATAACCGCAGAGCAATATTTAATATTTTGATGTATTGTTTCCGCTAAAACATTTTCTGATTTTTTTGGATTAAAATAATAGGAATGAACAAAATAAAATTTTTGATTATCAAATTTCTTAAAAAAATTATTTACCATAAATTTTACATTAAAATATCCAACAAATGGAAGAATAAGATTATTCTCATTGTTAGATAATTTACTTGTATTTCCTTCAATATAGTTAAGACCCTTTGAAAATTTATTTTCTTCACCATTTGTCGAAAATATTTGCATTCCTAAACATATACCAAAAATTTTTGCATTTTTATTCTTAATATTAAGAAAATTGAGATAATCTGGTTTTGAAAGAATTTCGCTTGCTTTATTATAAGATCCAACTCCTGGTATAAAAATCAAATCATAGTTTTTGTTTTCATTATTACTATAATAATCTACTTCTAAACCAATTCTATTTAATGCATTGAACAAACTTTTAATATTTCCTAAACCGTAATCTAAAATACAAATTTTAGGCATTTTTAATATCTTGAACTTTTAAGGTTTGATAATGAAGAACTGAAGCTATTGATATGCTTATAAAAGGATATTTTTTTATTTTTTGTAATTCATCAAGATTGTTAAAACCTCCTGAAAAAATTAAGGGTCTATTTATTTTATTATTGATGTAGTCAAGAAGCTCGAAGTCCATGCCTGTTTGTAAGCCTTCTTTATCTATGGATGTTAAGATAATCTCACCGCAATCCATTTCTTGAACTGTATCAAGCCATTCAAGAAGTTTAATGCCAGTTTTTTCCCGCCCATAGAATTTATATATTTCCCAATCATTATTTATTTTTTTTGCTTCTATGTTAACTAATATTGTACTTGAGCCAAAGTTTTCAACTGCTTGTTTAATAAATTGAGGGTTTTCAATAGCGTGGGAATTTATTGCAACTTTATCAGCGCCAGATTTTAGAGCTTTATCTATATCCTCTAACGATCTAATTCCACCACCGAGAGTTATTGGACAAAATATTTCTTTAGTTGATTGATCAATAATATTAAAAAGGTTATTTCTATCATATAAACTTGCAACTGCATCAATAAACATTATTTCGTCAATTTTTTCTTCATAGTATTTTTTTGCTAATTTTAATGGGTCTCCTATTTTACGTAAACCCTCGAAGTTTATACCTTTTATAACAAAATTGTTCTTAACATCTAACCTAGCAATTATTCTCATATTTAATTTATAACTTTATTGAAGAACTAGAAATTATTCAAGTAATGGATTAATTCTACATTTTGATCAACATTTTATTTTAATATTGAATTAAATATTGTATTAAATATTTAACGAAAATATAATAGTTGTAATCCGTGAAACTTAAAGCTGCAGTAATTATACCATCTGGTAGGCCTTATTTATTAGAAAATACACTCAATTGTTTTTATAAATTTTGGAATGATAAATATAATTATCCAGTCTATATTCATACACTAGGAGAAAAATACACAGAGTCTGAAAAAAAATATTTTCAAAAAAAGTTTAGAAATTTGGAATTTTTTACAGTTAAACCTTATTTACCAAAAAAATTAAAACAAAATGAATTTTTTTATTATAGATTTTATAATTCCTATGCTTACAATTCATTTGGCATAAGAAGATTGGGTTATTTACAATCAATCTACTTTGGGTCTAACATTTCTTCTTTTGGCAAAGAAGGTTGTCTGAGCATAGAACTCTCTAAATATGATTATATAATGCGTATTGATGATGACGCCTGGTTCAAAAAAAAGATAGACTATGACTTATTTAAAAAAATGAGAAAATTTCCAATGGCAACAGGAAGATTGGGAATTTATAAAAAAAAAATTTTACCAATGACAAGAGAAAATTTATTTTCATTTCTTAAAAAATATTTAAAAAAAAATAAAATAAAAATAAAATTAAAGCTAGTAAGAGATATTATTAAAAGTAATAATGAGGAAAACTTAAATAGATTAGAATACTCCTTGGGAAACTTTGATGTTTATAATATGAAATATTTTAAGTCAAAAAAATTTGCTAATTTTATCTCATCAGTAAATAACCTGGAAGGACAATTTAAATACAGATGGGCAGACTATGATATTACTAATTTATTTGTGTACATGATACTTGGAAAAAAAATTAAAAGTTATAAACTTGCAGATGATACCTACATACCTTCGCACCCAAATGCTAAGATTATTAGAGATAAAACAAATCCTATAGATTTTATTTTTTACTTATTTCGAAAAAGAATTTATAAGTTAAAAAAATTTTTCTCATGAAAATAAATTCTAAAAGTTACGTTTTTATACTATGCGGTGGAAAAGGAAGTAGGCTGGATCATGAAGGTAGGTTGATTGCAAAACCCATGGTAAGAATTGGTTCGAAACCGTTATTAATGCATTTGATAGAAAGTTTCTGTGAGCAAGGATTGAATAAATTTGTATTTTGTTTAGGTTACAAATCTGAGTCCGTAATAAATTACTTTTTCAAAGAAAATAAAAAAAAAATTAAAATAATCTTTAAAAAAAAAGAATATTCAAAATTTTTATTTAATTCAAAGGGTTTGAAATTTGAGGGTAATCTAGTATTTACGGGAATAAATTCTGGGACTGGTGGAAGATTATTAAAAAGTTACAAAAAATTAAACTTAGATGAGGACATAATTATGACATATGGAGACGGACTATCAAACATTAACTTAAAGAAATTAATAAAACTTCATTACCAAAATAATGCACACGTAACATTGGCTGCTGTCAGACCAAAACAAAGATATGGAGTTTTAAAGATAAAAAGAAATAGAGTTAATTTTTTTGATAATACCAATAAGAAGATAGATATTTATATTAATGGTGGATATTTTGTAATATCCAATAAATGTATTGACAAAATTGAAAATGAAAGAATTTATTGGGAACAAGAACCATTAAATTATTTTCTAAAGAAAAAAAAGCTTTTTGCCTATAAACATGATGGTTTTTGGAAAAGTTTAGACACCTTAAAAGATAAAAATGATTTTAACAAGTTAATAAAAGAAAAAAAATTGTTATGGAAAAAGAAAAAAAATTAAAAAAATTCTGGAAAAATAAAAAAGTTTTTATAACTGGACATACTGGATTTAAAGGTGCGTGGTTAACAGTTTTTTTAAATATGTTGGGAGCTAAAATTTATGGATACTCTTTGCCAGAAAAAAAAAATTCATTTTTTTCAAGAATTAAAAATAGAAATATTTTAAAGAAAAATTTCTATTCTAACATTTGTAATTTAGATAAACTTGAACGAGCTTTAAAAATTACAAAACCAGAAATAATCTTCCATTTTGCAGCTCAATCTTTAGTCAGTGAGTCCTTCAAAAGCCCCTATGAAACATTTAACACAAATTTTTTAGGCACATTAAATATTTTAAAATTGATTGACAAAAGATATGTAAAATCGACTGTTATAACTACAACCGATAAAGTTTATAAGTTTAAAAAAACAAATCATAAATTTAGTGAAAGTGACGATCTAGGTGGTGATGATCCTTACAGTGCATCAAAAGTGTGTGTGGAAGTCTTATCAAATTCATACATAAAATCTATTTTCAAAAACACAAGCCTTTGCGAAAAGGTTTCTGTTGTTAGAGCCGGAAACGTTTTGGGTGGTGGAGATATATCAAAAAATAGGTTAATACCAGATATAATAAGATCTTTAAGTTCAAAAAAAAAATTAATTGTTCGTAACCCCAATCATGTAAGACCGTGGCAACATGTTATAGAGCCAATATATGGATATTTACTTTTGGCCGAATTACAATATAAAAAGAAAATTAAAATAGAAAATAGATCTTGGAATTTTGGACCAAAAGAAAAAAACTTTTTAAAAGTAAAGTCTATTGTTAAAAAATTTAAAGAGAGCTCTTTGTTATCCTATTCATTAAAGAATAATAAGAAATTTACTGAGACTAAAGTTCTCAAATTAAATAGTCAAAAATCACGAAAAAATTTAAGATGGTCATCAAAATGGGATGTGGATAAAATTATAAAAAAAATACTTGAGTGGAATGATGAAAACAAAAAAAAAGGAGACTTGATTAAAGTTTCAGAAAAACAAATAAAGGAATATTTAAATAAATGAAAATTTCATATGGAAAAAATATCTATGATAGTAAAGAAATAAGAGCTGTAATCAGGACTCTCAAAAAAAGTACTCAAATGGGAAATTCAGTTTTAAATTTTGAAAAAAAGATTTCAACATATTTTTCTAAAAAGTATGCTTTAATGGTTAATTCTGGTTCATCAGCTATCATTCTTGCTACTAAATTAATTAATTTAAAAAAAAAAGGGTGCTATATTGAGTAGATATAAATTTGGAATAATTGGATCAAACGGATTTTTAGGTAGCAATCTTTGTTCTGAATTAGCTTATA
>MDTB01228715.1_pt1 | contig 18981 bp, 16 predicted proteins | sample 811161 | NCBI WGS metagenome assembly MDTB01 (sample SAMN05326650, study PRJNA326480) | marine metagenome | isolation source: seawater | place: Mediterranean Sea | collected 2009
ACAAATGCGGATTAAAGGTGAATTTCTTGAATCGGCGAATGTACATGGAAATTTATATGGAACATCTCGACAATGGGTCGAAACAAAGATTAGTAGTGGCGTCGATGTAATCTTAGAAATTGATTGGCAAGGTGCCAACCAAGTTCGTTCGGTATTCAAAGGCGGTGTGAGTATTTTTGTCCTCCCTCCCTCAGTGGGAGTATTACGACAGCGACTTTTTGATCGCGGTAAAGACTCTGTGGTAGTAATTGAGAGACGAATGGCTGAGGCACGGAAAGAGATCAGTCATTGGAGAGACGCAGACTACGTGATAATTAATGATAACTTCCAAATTGCGTGTGAAAAGCTTCAACAACTTCTTTCCGGAAGTTTTAATGACCAGTCGTTAATAAAAACAAACATCTCGTTTTATAATTTAACTCAAGAATTATTGTCGAACTAGACACACTCTTGTATAGTTACATTTTTAAAGTAAAAGTCCAATCATTTTATTATACTTGGAGTTTCCATGGCCAGAATCACTGTTGAAGACTGCCTTGAAAATGTAGACAACCGATTTGAACTGGTAATGATCGGCTCGAAACGTGCCCGCCAATTAGCCGTGGAGGGTCGACCTGCTTTAGTACCTGAGGGGAATGATAAACCAACAGTGGTAGCACTCCGCGAGATAGCAGGGGGTCATGTGGACGCAAGCATCCTGTCGCCCATAAAACAAAATTTCGCTCTAAACGACGATGTTGCTGAAAGTGATGAACAGTCGGTAGTAACTGAGACAGATCTTGAAGCAGAAGCGGATGCCGCCATTGCAGCAGCTCTGGAGGCTCTGGCTGGTAACGATCAATTAGATGCGGCGTCCGATGAAACTGTAATTGTTGACGAAGAATCATTTCCTCTCTCAGATGGGCAATCCCCTGATTAGAGATTCCTCGGGATCCATGGTGTGGCGCTCCTAGGCCTTACAGAAAAATTAACTTATCTTAGTGAACCAGATATACGCAGAATTGAGCGGGCGTATCGTTACGCTGAACGCAGTCACACTGGACAAGTTCGTCAGACAGGTGACTTGTATATAACTCATCCCCTAGCGGTAGCGAACATACTTGCCGATATGCATATGGACCCAGAGGGTCTTATGGCGGCAATGTTGCATGACGTCATAGAAGATACTGGAGTAACAAAGGGACAAATCTCTCGTCGTTTCGGTCGAACTGTAGCGGATCTCGTAGATGGCGTCAGTAAACTCAATGAAATTGAGTTTGAATCAAAGGCACAGCAGCAAGCAGAGAGTTTTCAGAAGATGACTCTTGCTATGTCTCGGGATATTCGAGTTGTTTTGGTCAAACTTGCCGATCGCCTACATAATATGCGTACACTAGGAACCCTTTCAGCAGATAAACGTCGCCGAATTGCCCGGTAGACCATGGAAATCTATGCTCCTATCGCGCAACGTCTTGGTATTGAGCATGTAAGAATCGAATATGAAGAACTCAGCTTTGCAGCAATGTATCCACTGCGTCACCAAAGACTCCGAGAGGCAACAGAAGCTGCCAGACAAAATAGAAAAGCCTTCGTTATAGAAATCCGACAGGCCATTGAAAATTGTTTAGAGCAAGAATCTATTAATGCTCTCGTCAAGGGTCGACAAAAACATCTGTGGAGTATCTACCTAAAAATGCGGGATAAAAAGAAAGCTTTCAGAGATATCATGGATGTTTTTGCATTCAGATTGGTAGTTGATTCTGTAGACAACTGCTACCGCGCTCTGGGAATGATGCATAGTATTTTTAAGCCAGTTCCAGGCGAGTTTAAAGATTATATTGCAATACCGAAAGCGAATGGCTATCAGTCGCTTCATACAGTGCTCGTGGGTATGCATGGGGTATTGATTGAGGTGCAAATACGAACTACCGAAATGGAAATGATCGCAAACTACGGTATCGCCGCTCATGGAGAATACAAAGCTGGAAATACCCGAAAAGAGGGAAGCCAAAGCAGAGCGTCGAGGTGGATTCAGGGCCTTTTAGCTATGCAAAAACAAGCAGGAAACTCGATTGAGTTCTTGGAGAATGTTAAAGCAGACTTATTTCCAGACGAGGTATATGTCTTTACACCACGAGGAAAAATCATAGAACTACCCACTGGAGCAACCGCCGTTGACTTTGCATACTCAGTGCATACTGCCTTGGGGAATAGCTGCATTGCTTGCAGGGTTGATGGTCAGCTAACTCCTCTCTCAGAGGGGCTCCAGAGCGGGCAAAAGATTGAGATTATCAGCGCTGAGGGCGCACAACCAAATCCAAATTGGCTGAGCTTCGTCGCCACTGCAAAGGCTCGTAGCGCAATACGGCATTTTTTAAAGACCCAAGAACATGATGAATCCGTCAACCTTGGAAAGCGACTTCTTGACCAAGCACTTAGCAGATTTGGAACCAGCTATCGTCAGTTAAAAAAATCGGAAATCAAGCGAATTCTTCAAAGCTCAGGCGCCTCCACATTTAAATATATTTTGCATCAAATAGGATTAGGAAATCGAGTGCCCCTTGCAATAGCAAATCTGATCGTGCCTTTAGAGGAATCTCAAACAAAAGATCGAAATCGTAAACCGCCACTGCCGCTCGAGGTTGGTGGACAGAAAGCAATGTTACTTCAATATGGAAAGTGTTGTCATCCGATTCCAGGAGATCCGATACTTGGTCATCTTAGTCCCGGAAAGGGTGCTGTAGTGCATCTGGAATCTTGCCGAAATCTTATTGAATTGAGATCGAATCCTGAAAAATGTACTCCAATGACTTGGTCAGACTCCGTTCAGGGTCAATTTCCTGTAGAGTTAAAAGTTGAGGTAACGCCAAAGCGAGGTTTTATTGCTACACTTGCCTCTAGAATTACTGAGAAAGATGCAACCATCGAAAAAATAAGTACGCTAGAAAAAGATGCTTTCACCAGCATAGTTGATATCGTAATCGCAGTGCGTGACCGCACCCACCTTGCAGATATCTTGCGAAGGGTTCGGGCACTCTCCCCTGTCCGCAGGGTTTCTCGTGTGAGAAACTAACATAAATTATTTTTGGAGACCTCGTTACCGTGACAAACAGAGCCACTATTCAAACTAATAACGCGCCGATGGCAATTGGAACATACTCACAAGCTATAAAAGTAAATAATACTGTATACCTCTCAGGTCAAATTCCCCTCGATCCGTCAGTTATGCAACTCGTTGAGACAGATATAGAAAATCAAATCTGTCAGGTTCTAGAAAACCTTCAAGCCGTTTGCTCCGCCGCTGGGGGAGATTTAAATTGTTTAGTAAAACTAAATGTCTTCCTCACAAATTTGGATAACTTTTCACTTGTCAATAAGGCAATGGAAAAGTATTTTGCAAAACCTTATCCAGCACGAGCGGCAATTGGAGTAGCCGCACTACCCATGGATGCGGCAGTTGAGATGGATGGAATTATGGTCATCTAAGTTTCTCTTATCAAAGCGCGGTAACCATCCCGGAAGGTGGGGTAATTAAAGCAAAATCCGCTTTTCAACAGCCTGTCGTTATTACAACGACGAGAAATTTTGTATTCTTTAGCCACACTCCCTTGAGGCCTTTGAAAATCGACACCAAGTTCTTTCGCCAACCACTCATATACCACTTTTTGAGTTACTGGCTCGCAATCGCTGGCTATATACAAAGGATCGAGACTCTCACCACCAAAATACCTTTTAATTAGATGACTAAAAACCGCTGCACAATCATCGCTATGGATCCTATTAGTCCATTTTTCAGGGAATTGAATCCGAACATCGCCCGAACGCATCTTATTCAAAAAACTTTTTCTTCCGGGGCCATAGATTCCGGAAAATCTGACCACCACATACCTACAAGATAATTGAGATATCAATAGTTCCGCCTCCAACAATGATTTTCCTGCAAAATCCTGATCGAAGGGGCAGCTATCTTCATTGCCCCATGCCCCGCCGTGATCGCCATATACTCGTGTACTGGAGGTCCAAATAAGGAGCTTCGGCGGATGATTTGCTAAACTCACGGCACTTTTTAGTGCTTCCGCTGCTGCAACATAAGACTCACGATAGGCAGACTGACAAAATGCCGAGGGGGTAACAGTGACAATAATAACATCAAACGGTTCCTCTAAAACCCTCTTCATGTCCAAAACATTGGTCACATCAGCAGAAATAGACACGATTGGACTGGGTAACTGACTCGGCCTACGGTTGAGCCCGAAACAAGTATGCTCTGGTGCAAGCATAAGTGCAGTACGCTTACCCAAGTCTCCACACCCAGCCATCAATATTTTCACGTAAATTTCCTTAGTTGAAACTTATTAGCTATCATTAATGACGTACCCATTAAGGACCACATGTGATGCCAATGCAAGCATCGATTGATGAGCTCGGGAAATGCAGAATCAACAGAGGTTAAGTGTTCAAAATTTACGGGGTGTCGGTCCACAACTCGCCGAGAAATTAAAGAAACTTGGTCTTGAGACAATTCAAGATTTAGTTTTTCACCTCCCACTTCGCTACGTAGATAAGACTAAGATATCGCCTATCGGAAGCCTTCAACCGTTTACCAGCGGGTTAATTGAGGGAGTCATAAAAGCAAGCGATGTCGTTTTCGGGAGGAGGCGCAGCCTTTTATGTAGACTTCAGGATAATACTGGCATCGTCACTCTGAGATTTTATCATTTTAACAAGTCGCAACTATCGGAATTACGCCGCGGAACCAAACTACGTTGTTTCGGAGAAATCCGTAGGGGATCATCAGGAGTAGAAATATATCATCCTGAATACACAGTATTCAAGGAAGAGGTTCCAACCGCCCTAGATGATAAGTTAACCCCTATCTACCCTACAGGAGAGGGCGTGACTCAAACTCGTATTCGAAGTGTGTGCGCGCTGGCACTGACCAAGTTAGACGATAAATCGTTGAGTGAATTACTTCCAACGCATACAACAAATGAATACTCGCTAATTAAAGCTTTAAAATTTTTACATAACCCTCCTGTGAATACGGAACTGAATATTCTCGCGACGGGTAAACACCCCGCTCAGCGAAGGCTAATCCGCGAAGAATTAGTCGCGCATCAGTTGAGTCTACTCCTACTTCGAAAAAGGATTCAAAAGCATCCTGCAAAGTCGCTAGTCGAAAAGTTGAACCAAAGAGATAACTTTTTGGCACAGTTATCTTTTAAACTTACTTCAGCACAACTAAAAGTTAGCGCAGAAATAAGCCATGACATGTCAAAGCCTACACCTATGCTTAGGCTTCTTCAGGGAGATGTGGGCTCAGGTAAGACTATTGTGTCTGCTCTTGCTGCTCTACAAGCCATCGCAAATGGAGAACAGGCTGCGCTAATGGCACCTACTGAACTCTTATCTGAACAACATCGACTAAATTTTGAAAATTGGTTTCAACCTTTCGGAATCAAAATAGCATGGCTTACAGGAAAATTAAAAGGTAAAGCCAGAAATTATCAACTCGAATCGATCGCCGATGGATCTGCAAAAATGATAATTGGCACGCATGCGCTTTTTCAAGAAAAGGTGAATTTCTACTCCCTGGGGTTGTCGATAATCGATGAGCAACACAGATTTGGGGTTGACCAAAGATTAGCCCTCAGAAAAAAAGGAGTAACTTTTGACAATAGTCGAGAAACTCTCAAGCAGTTGCCTCACCAACTAATCATGACCGCAACGCCCATTCCAAGAACACTTGCGATGAGTTCATATGCTGATCTTGATTTTTCGATCATCGATGAACTCCCAACCGGTCGAAAACCAATTGAGACGACTGTCATAAACTCCCATCGCCGCGCTGATGTTATCAAACGAGTTGCGTCTGCATGCGCCCTCGGGCGTCAGGCATATTGGGTTTGCACGCTGATTGAAGAATCAGAATCAATCGCGAATCAAGCTGCTGAAGTTGTAGCAGGTGAACTTAAATTATTACTCCCAAAGCTCAATATTGGCCTCTTACATGGCCGACTAAGAGCGGATAAAAAAATTAATGTTATGAATAAATTTAGAGAAGGAGAAATAAATTTGTTGGTCGCAACAACTGTAATTGAAGTGGGTGTAGACATCCCGAACGCTAGCCTCATCATTATAGAAAATTCTGAGCGCCTCGGACTCTCTCAATTACACCAACTCAGGGGTAGGGTAGGACGCGGCGCAGATAGAAGCCACTGCGTGCTCCTATATAATTCACCTCTCTCAAACGAAGGCAAAGAGCGCCTAAAAATGATGCGTGAAACAAATAATGGCTTTAAAATAGCCGAGAAAGACTTGGAACTTCGCGGCCCCGGAGAGGTTTTGGGGGTACGACAAACCGGAACCATGCATTTCAAAATCGCAGATTTAACTAGAGATGTCTATTTAATGTCTGAGGTAAAATTTCTTGCAGAAAAGTTGATAAACAATAATCCAGAGTTAGTTGAGAAGTTAATTGAGAGGTGGATTAGTAACAGTCAAGAATATGCTCAGGCCTAGCAAATTACAGAGCTAAAAAAATTCTAGTTTTTGCTAACGCAGCAATGTCCCTATAGTATTTAGGTGGTGTGCAAAAAGATGTCAGTGAAACGGGAGAATTAATCTTTAGATGGCCAAGCCCAAAACAGACTTAAGTGTTATGGACTATGTCAAAGACTACCCTATTCTGTCGTTCGTTAGGCCAGGGCAGCCTTGGTATCAGCGCTACTCTTTAGAAGCGGCCGAACGATTTTTTGGCCGACTAAGGATTGAGTCGATCTACTTGAAGGTTAAAGAGCGTCCATTCACCATCGAGGGATTTATTGAGGAAGCATTAAAAATCGCCAAAATTAATCATCAATATGATAGGCAAAAACTCGCTGATTTACCGACACGCGGTCCGATCGTCTTTGTAGCAAATCATCCATTTGGTGTAATAGATGGACTCGCATTGTGTGACTTGGCTGTCCGACTTAGAGGAAATTTCCGTATTTTAATTAACTCGATTATGTGCCAAGATAAAGATCTAGCGGAATACTTCCTCCCAGTAGACTTCAGTGACAATAGAGATGCCGTAAAAAACAATATTCGTTCCAAGCGGATAGCACAGCAGGCATTGAGAGACGAAATACCCCTACTGGTATTTCCGTCAGGTCATGTCTCGACTGCCACACACTGGGGATTTGGCCAAGTCGTAGAATCTCCTTGGACAACATTCGCCGCAAAAATGATTCGCGATGCTAAAGCGACCGTCGTTCCAGTCTACTATAAAGGTCAAAACAGCCGTATATTTCATATTACCTCGCACTGGTCTGCGGCCTTGCGTTCAGCAGCTCTTATGAACGAAGTTACGAAGAGATTTGGTAAGCCCATATACAGCGAAATCGGTAAACCGCTTGATTGGAAACTATTGAAAACGTTAGATAATAGGCAAACCTTAACTTTATTTCTGTACAACGAGGTACAAAATCTTGCAAGACGGTACTCTAAATAATTGGTATTACTGCTCCAGACCGAGGTACCTAACAGCTATCGAGTCAACGAACCGAAACCGCGAATATGTCAACCTAATGCCTGTAATGCCGGCAATGTTTTGCCCTCAATATACTCAAGGAAAGCTCCACCGCCAGTAGAAATATAAGAGATCCGGTCTGATAATTGGTACTTTTCAAGCGCTGCAAGAGTGTCCCCTCCTCCCGCCAGCGTAAACGCGGAACTGTTCGCAACAGCCCTTCCAACCGCACTGGTGCCGTCACCAAACTGATCAAACTCAAAGACTCCAAGTGGACCATTCCAAATTATAGTGGCCATCGATTCGAGAACCTCTACCAAGTGAGCTCGTGAGCTGGGCCCAACATCTAGAATCATATCGTCATAACCAACATCATCAACAGCTTTTACCTCGGCTACTGCATGTCTCGAAAACTCTTTCGCCACAACCACATCCACCGGAAGAGGGATATTTACCTTGCTCATTAAACTTCTCGCTACATATAGTAGATCATCCTCAAACATTGACCTACCCACCGGTTTGCCGCTCGCCGCCAAGAAGGTATTCGCTATCCCTCCTCCAACAATAAGCTGATCAACACGCTTTGCTAACGTCTCTAAAACAAGTAACTTAGTGGACACCTTGCTACCCCCGACAATAGCGGCCAAAGGACGTGAGGGACTTCTCATCGCCTGGTCCAAGGCAGCCAATTCAGCTGCAAGGAGAGGCCCTATACACGCTAGAGGTGCGTATTTTGAGACTCCGTGAGTGGAGGCTTGTGCCCTATGCGCTGCGGCAAAAGCATCCATGACATAAACATCACACAAAGAGGCATACGCTTTTGCTAATTGGTCATCATTTGATTTTTCTCCCCGATTGAAACGGACATTTTCAAGTAAAACCACCTCTCCAAAATCTATTTTCAACCCCAACCTCCACTCTCTAACGATCGGCACTGGACACCTTAAAAGTTCACTAAGCCGATCGGCTATTGGCCCCAGAGAAAACTCTGCTTGAAAACTACCCTCTTTAGGTCTTCCAAGGTGAGACATCAAAATAACAGCGGCTCCGGATTTAAGAGCACTTTCAATTGTGGGAACCGCAGCAAGAATCCTTGCATCACTTGCCACACAATCACCATCAAGGGGTACATTCAAATCTTCCCGAATCAACACACGTTTTTTTGATAGATCTATTTGCTCCATAAATTTAGGCATCAATTAACCTCAAAGTCAGACCTACAGCTATACACCGGCAGACTATACCAAGTGAGTAACGTATCGATCATGCGATTTGCATAACCCCACTCATTATCAAACCATATCAAAACCTTGAGCAGATTCCCCTGAGCGACTCTTGTTTGATTCGCGTCTATAATGCCGCTTCGGGAATCATGATTAAAATCGCATGATGCGAGTGGCTCTTCGGTATATCCCAATATACCCAGCAAGGCATTGGCGGAGGCCTCTCGAAAACAATAATTTACAGCTTTAACGTCCAACTGTTTGTTCACAACAACTGATAAGTCGATTACAGAGACATTCAAAACCGGCACTCGCATAGCTTGGGCTTCAAATCGCCCACTTAAATGGGGTAAAAGTCTATCGATTCCTAGCGCCAACCCGGTTTCTACGGGAATAATCGATTGCATGGCAGCTCGAGTTTTTCGAAGATCGGTGTGGTGATAGGCATCAATTACCGGCTGATCATTCATGGCGGAGTGAATTGTCGTGATTACGCCAGATTTGACGCCATAATTATCATCAAGCAGTTTAATTACTGGAACGACAGCATTTGTAGTACACGATGCATTCGAAACAATAGTTTGTTCTTTTCGGAGCATGTGATGATTGACACCGAAAACAATGGTGGCATCAACATCTGCCTCTGCAGGCTGCGAAAATAGAACCTTTTTTGCACCGCTGCTGAGATGACCTTCAGCAGTATTTCGATCGCTAAAAGTCCCGCTACACTCCAATACAGCATCAATCTCCAACTGCTCCCAAGGTAACCGTTCAACTAGAATCTCAGCAAATAATTGAATCTCGTCTTCATTTATGTAAAGCTTTAATCCATCTGATCTCACAGAGCCCGGAAATCTTCCGTGAGTAGAATCATAGCGAGTAAGATGTGCTATGGTGGAGGAATCTGATAGCTCATTAATCGCAACAATTTTGATTGCTTCTGTCGCTGAAGACTCGTAAACGGCTCTCAGCAAAGATCGCCCGATTCGTCCGTAACCATTAATCGCAACTCGGAGCACTAATGGACAACCTCTAGCACTTCGGCAACGACATTTTTTACTGAAAAACCGAAATGGTCCATGACCATTGGTCCAGGTGCCGATTCGCCAAAACTGCTCATGCCAACTACCGAGCCTTTCAATCCCACATATTTACGCCAAAAGTCTGGGTGTGATGCCTCTACCGCAATCCTGGAAGAAATATGAGACGGCAACACAAATTCACGATAGTCCTCATCTTGAATGTCAAACAGTTCAGCGCATGGTAGTGAGACCACACGCACATGTATACCATTTTTAGCGAGCTCATCCGCCGCATTTACGGCAAGTTCCACCTCTGAGCCAGTTGCAATTATTATCGCTCTTGGATTTGTACAATCCTGAAGAATATAGCCTCCGCGACTTATTTCATCGACTTGCGAAGTAGAGCGTTTCATTGGCTCTAAGCCTTGTCGACTAAAGATAAGCGCACTGGGTCCATCGGTTCGCTGAATCGCCAGTTTCCAACACACAGCTGTTTCTGTGTTGTCACAAGGTCGCCATGTATGTAGATTCGGTGTCGCACGCAACGCAGTGAGCTGCTCAACAGGTTGATGAGTTGGTCCGTCTTCACCAAGACCGATGGAATCATGTGTATATACGAAGATACTATTTATTTTCATGAGAGCCGCCATGCGTACCGCATTACGAGCGTACTCCATGAACATGAGAAACGTGCCCCCATAGTTAATAAATCCGCCATGCAACGCAATACCATTTATAATCGCACTCATACCAAATTCACGAACTCCATAATGTATGTAATTTCCACCTCCGTCCCCCGAACTTATCGGTTTTGAACCAGACCAAAGTGTAAGGTTTGAGCCTGCGAGGTCAGCAGAGCCTCCGAGTAACTCCGGAAGTATTGACCCGTACGCGTTTAACGCATTCTGTGAAGCTTTACGGGATGCCATCTTCTGCATCGAAAATTGACAGGATGCTATATAACTGTTGGCCTCAGACTCAAAGTCAGGAGGTAAGAAACCCCTCATTCGACGCTCAAATTCTTTATGCAGGGCTGGATACTCTGACTTATACAAACTCATCTTTTCTGTCCAGTCTTTTTGAAAGGCTGCTCCTCGCTCGGTAGCATCCCATCCCCCATAATGATCGCGTGGTATCTCGAATGGAGGATACTCCCAGCCGAGTTGTTTGCGCGTGAGAGTAATTTCATCAGCTCCGAGGGGCGCTCCGTGACAGCTTTCTTTACCCTGCTTATTTGGAGAACCAAAACCAATAACCGTCTTGCAGCAAATAAGACTTGGACGCGCCGTGTCCGCTTTAGCGGCCATGATCGCGGAAACCACCGCCTCGCTATCATGTCCATCGATGTCTGATAAGACTTGCCAGCCATAAGCCGAAAAACGCGCAGACGTATTATCGTTAAACCAATCATGAACCTCTCCATCGATTGAGATACCATTGTCATCGTAAATAACAATAAGCTTGCTCAATCCGAGAGTACCCGATAGTGAGCATACCTCGTGCGAGATCCCTTCCATAAGGCAACCATCACCCACAATTGTATATGTATAGTGGTCCACAATAGTGTGCCCAGGTCGATTAAAATCTGTCGCTAGGACCTTCTCAGCTATAGCCATGCCAACGGCATTAGCTAATCCCTGACCGAGTGGCCCCGTCGTGGTCTCAACTCCGGGAGCGTAACCCTTCTCTGGATGTCCTGGTGTTTTAGAATGCAACTGACGGAATTTCTTCAACTCCTCAATCGGTAAATCATACCCGCTGAGATGTAAAAGTGCGTAAAGCAACATCGAACCATGTCCGTTTGAAAGCACAAATCGATCTCTATCAACCCAATCAGGATCAGCAGGATTGTGCTTTAGAAAGTCATTCCATAATACTTGAGCAATGTCAGCTAATCCCATTGGTGCACCAGGGTGTCCACTCTTCGCCTGTTGGACGGCATCCATGCTAAGAGCCCTCACGGCATTGGCTAAGTCTCTACGACTAGGCATAGATTTGTCTCCGCATTCTTAAAAAATCGAACCATATTGTCGCGCACAGCGGAGTTCCAGTAAACCAATATTCGATTTACATCAGAAGTTAAAGCTTTAGTGACAAGCTTGTCGTGAAAAGACATAATGCTTGGCCGAATAAGGAATGTTTATGTCAAGTAATAGTATATTCACATCTGAGTCCGTGTCAGAGGGTCACCCAGACAAAATGGCGGATCAAATTTCTGACGCAGTGTTGGACGCAATTCTTAATGATGATCCTCATGCAAGAGTCGCCGTTGAAACAATGGTGAAAACAGGTATGGCCATCATTGCTGGTGAAGTTCGCACCGATACTTATGTTGACCTTGAAAGTATCGTCCGAGGTGTCATTACGGATATCGGGTATGATAGCTCGAGCAAGGGATTCGACGGAAACTCCTGTGCTGTTTTAAGTGCCATAGGAAAACAATCGAGCGACATTGCACTCGGAGTGGACGCTAGCGGGAGCAAAGACATCGGAGCTGGAGACCAAGGGATGATGTTTGGTTACGCGAGTAACGAAACTGAAGTGCTAATGCCCGCCCCAATCTACTTCGCACATCGATTAGTTGAGAGACAAGCTGAACTCAGAAAGGATGGCACCCTGCCATGGCTAAGACCAGACGCCAAGAGCCAGGTGACATTACGGTATGAAGAGGGAATTCCCGTTGCAATAGACGCAGTTGTCCTGTCCACTCAACATTCAGAGTCCATCTCATTAGGTGAACTGCGCGAGGCGGTTCTTGAGGAGATCATCTCGAATGTTTTGCCGGAAAATTGGCTCCACAAAGAAACAAAATACCATATAAACCCGACTGGTAAATTTATTATAGGCGGTCCGATGGGCGACTGCGGGGTAACTGGGAGAAAGATTATTGTAGATACATATGGTGGCATGGCACATCATGGCGGAGGAGCATTTTCCGGGAAGGATCCTACCAAGGTAGACCGATCGGCTGCCTATGCTGGAAGGTATGTAGCAAAAAACATTGTTGCGGCTGGACTTGCAGATCGGTGTGAAATCCAAATCTCTTATGCCATTGGCGTGTCCGAACCGACCTCGATAAGTTTAGATACATTTGGCAGCGGAAAGCTTCCCGAGCACGAAATCGTAACGCTTGTTAATGAAAATTTCGACTTACGTCCTAGCGGTTTGATTGCTATGCTCGATCTACGAAAGCCCATATACCGCCCGACAGCAACCTATGGGCACTTTGGGCGCATAAACAACACGTTTACTTGGGAGAAATTAGACCGCGTTAACGCTCTAAAAAAAGCTCTTTGATACATCTGTTGAAACGTTAATCGCGTATTTTTACCACTGACCCTAATATACTAGAGGAAAAGCCATGGCCGCCAGCGTACAAGCTATACATACAAAAAACTCCGTCCAAGATTATCGGGTAGCTGATATATCTCTGGCAGACTACGGTCGTCGTGAGATCACGATAGCGGAATCGGAGATGCCAGCATTGATGGCGCTCAGAAAGAAATACTCAAAAATCAAGCCTCTTGAGGGAGCTAGAATTTTGGGTTGTATACATATGACGATTCAAACTGCAGTGCTTATTGAAACTCTTGAAGCTCTTGGTGCCATTGTACGATGGACTTCATGTAATATTTTTTCGACGCAAGATCATGCAGCGGCGGCAGTCGCGGCGAATGGGACGCCAGTGTTTGCATGGAAGGGAGAGACCGAAGACCAGTATAATTGGTGCTTGGAGCAACAGATTCTTAAAGATGGCGTCCCTTGGAACGCGAACATGGTCCTTGACGATGGCGGTGATCTGACAGCTCTTCTTCACGAGAAGTACACTTCCGTGCTCGATGGTTGCCATGGAATCACAGAAGAAACGACAACTGGAGTGCTTAGGCTACATGAAATGCTGGAACATGGACAACTCAAGATACCTGCCATAAATGTGAATGATTCTATAACGAAATCAAAGAATGATAACAAATATGGTTGTAGACACAGTTTAAATGACGCAATAAAGCGAGCCACCGACCATCTGCTTGCGGGCAAAAAGGCGGTTGTTGTGGGATATGGGGATGTCGGGAAGGGATCAGCTCAGTCACTTCGCCAAGAGGGTATGATTGTGAAGATAACTGAGATAGATCCCATTTGCGCGATGCAAGCATGTATGGATGGCTTCGAGGTAGTTTCTACATACAACGAAGGCGACACCAATAAGGGGCCAAATTCTATCCTGCTACAACAGACAGATCTTTTAGTCACCAGCACCGGAAACTTCAACGTTTGTAATCGCGAAATACTAGACGCGCTCAAACCCGGCTGTGTTGTCTGTAATATTGGCCATTTTGATAATGAAATTGATACAGAGTACATGCGTGACAATTGGAAGTGGGAAGAAATTAAACCGCAGGTTCACAAAGTATTTAGAAGCAGTGATGCAAGAGACCATCTAATACTTTTGGCCGAGGGTCGTCTCGTAAACTTAGGGAACGCAACTGGGCACCCCAGCAGGATAATGGATGGGTCATTTGCCAATCAAGTACTCGCTCAGATAGAGCTTTACAATAAACGTTATGCAGAGCAAAATCCCGAAGTCAAATCTGCCATGTTAAAGGTTGAGGTATTACCTAAGCGGCTTGACGAGGAGGTAGCTGCATATATGGTGCAGGGCTTTGGTGGCGTGATGACAAAGCTTACGCAGACACAAGCGGATTATATAAAGGTTCCGGTTGATGGTCCCTTCAAGGCAGACTCCTACAAGTACTGACTTAAGTGGTGACATCTGTTATTAATTTTTATTTCGAGTCAAGCGTTAAAGGAAATCGAAAATAGACCGGTTTTCTCAGCTATTCGGATATGGTTCACACGAGTTCCCCCCAAATTGTCAGCATATTAGGGGAGGATAATACTACAAAATGCCTATGCGTACTCCCCGCATTTTTGAGCCGGACCTAGTTGAAGCAGGGCTGACGTTCAATGTCACCAAGAGTAATGCGCATTACCTCACAACCGTCTTGCGACTTTCTATCGGCGATAATGTAGTCATATTCACCGGCCTTGGAGGGGAGTATCTATGCGAAATAATTGAGGTGAAAAAAAAATTCGTACGGGTCGAAGTGCGATATTTTAATCCTATCGAGCGAGAGTCTGACCTAAGAATACATCTCGGAATCGGAGTCTCTCGTGGGGCGAGTATGGATTTTTTGGTTCAAAAAACAACTGAACTTGGGGTTGACACTATCACTCCGTTATTAGCAAGACGTTCTGAGGTCAGAGTTTCTGCCGCGCGTCTCGAAAAGAAGCTGGTCCACTGGCAGCAAATAGCAGTAGCTGCGTGTCGGCAGAGTCTGCGAAACCGTATCCCAAAACTAGCTAATCCCAAAACAGTAAACGACTGGATAACCGGTCTGAATGAGCAAGCCAGGTTCGTTCTTGACCCGAGAGCGAAAAAAACTGTCAATACTTTTACGAAAACTGGTAACTCTGTCTCGCTTTTAGTGGGCCCCGAAAGCGGCTTGGACGAAGAAGAAATTAAAAATACCGAATCAGCTAACTTTCATAAAATAAATCTCGGGCCGAGAATCCTGCGAGCAGAAACCGCACCCATCGCTGCAATTAGTATCTTACAGTCAATGTGGGGCGATATGAAATGACAAATAAACTAGTCAGACGATTAACCCTTGCTGTAGTAGTCATGATATATACTCCCGCAACCTGGGCTAATCAAAATCAAACAAATACCTTACTAGAAGCAGTTGGAACAATATTTTGTGATGGAGCAATCCGTGGCACCGCGTCGCATGTGCAGCATGAAAGAAAAGAACACTCCGTTATAATGACTGCCGCACACGTACTTTTTGATCTAACAACCCGCTCGGCCTATAGAAATTGCTCATATAGAGCCTCTAACACGCGTTTTCAAAATTACCTCATCTCAAAAATATCCACGCCGAAGGAAATGTTGCAAGATAGCGATGAATTTAAGGGTATGAGAAGAGACTGGGTTTTTGCTTCGCTTAGTCGCAAACTTTATGCGCCTACTCTGAAACTGCGACGAACATTCCATGAATCATTAAAAAACTCCAAAAGAAACCTTACCTTAACAATGCTTGCTTACGACAAGCAAGCAGGCAAGATTAGGGCAATTGAAGATTGTCGAATAATACGTTCATACCATATTGAGGATCCATCTCTCCTAATACACAACTGTGCTATTGGACCAGGGTTCTCTGGCGCACCATTACTTAGTACAAAGACACGAGAACTCCTAGGTGTGCATGGCGGCAGGTTAGTTATCACAAAACCTCCCAATGACAATATTGCGGATATTCTAGGACAAGCGCGGCTTATTGATGATGAAGTGCTCAATGAGTTGAGGAGTTTTAGCAATAGCTTGCGGTAACATTAAAAAATTGGTACGAATCGGTTGGAAAATTAATTTTTTGGGGGATAATATCGAACACAGATGTCGATACGGCCTAAGAAAAATATTCACAGCCAAAAACGTCGTATAATCGAATAACATGATAATGAGGTAACATGCAGTGCAAGACCTTAATGACTTTAGGCTCGAAACTCGCAAGTGGCTTGAGGACCATTGCCCTCAAAGCATGCGAACACCTGTGGTTCAGGAGAAAGAAAAATACTGTGGGGGGCGCAGAAGCTCATACTTTAGTAATGATCAAAGAGCTTGGGTTCAAAGTATGATTTCGAAAGGTTGGATCGCACCCACGTGGCCACGTGAATATGGAGGTGGCGGTCTTGCAAAAGAACAGGAACAGGTTCTCAAAGAAGAGCTCTCGGCTATCAAAGCTAGAAGCCCAATATTCAGCAGTATGGGTCTGTCAATGATAGGGCCAGCGATTCTTGAATTTGGCTCCGAGGAACTCAAACGGCAGCATCTGCCAAAGATGATCCGTGGAGAAATTCGTTGGTGTCAGGGTTATAGTGAACCAAATTCTGGATCTGATCTGGCAGGACTGCAAACTAGGGCTGAAGATTTTGGCGATTACTTTGTTGTAAATGGCCAGAAAGTTTGGACGTCGAGTGCCGACAAATCTGACTGGATGTTCTGTTTGGTAAGGACTGACTTCGATTCAGGAAAACACTCTGGAATTAGTTTGGTTTTATTTGATATGGAGAGTGCCGGCGTTACAGTCCGACCAATAAAACTCATTTCCGGCGCATCACCATTCTGTGAAACATATCTTGATAACGTCAGAGTTGAAAAAAGTCAGGTTGTCGGAGAAATTAACAAAGGATGGACCATAGCAAAGTATCTTCTGACTCATGAACGTCAGAACATCGGTGATATAGGGAATGTGGCTAGAAGACACACCCTATCTGAAGAGGCTGTAAATTCAGTAGGTTTACGCGACGGCCAGCTATCCGATTCAGGTCTTAGAACCGAAATAGCAGAATGGGAAATCGATTATGAATGCCATCAGCTTACAATGGAGCGTGTTAATTTAGAAATTGAGTCCTTTGGGGTCGGAAATACATCAGCTATGCTTAAATACTATGGCACCGAACTAAATAAACGGCGACATGAACTTGAAATGAGTATTCATGGCGGTGCAGCGCTCGGATGGGGAGAAAATTCAATCGCACGGCCTTGGCTCCGGTCAAAAGGCAATTCCATCGAGGGGGGCACCTCTGAGATCCAGCTAAACATCATTTCCAAAAGAATACTTGGACTAGGGTAGAGATGGAACTATTACTAAATCAAGAGGAGTCCATGGTTAAGGATTCAGCAATAGAATTTTTAAACACTCATGCCGGTCCGAGCTTGCATAGAGAACTCCGCGACAATGTTTCGTCACGAGGGTACTCTGTAGCACTTTGGGATCAAATGGTCGATCTTGGCTGGCCCGCAGTGTTAGTCTCCGAAGATTACGGCGGTCTTGGTTTTTCGCACGTTGCAATGGGGCAAATCAGTGAACAAATCGGTAGTTTTTTGGCCAGTTCTCCTCTGTTCGCATCATCTATACTCGGGGTCTCTGCAATTGAATACTCTGGTACTGAGCAACAAAAGAAAGATCTGCTTCCTCTAATTGCAGCTGGGGAACTTTTCTTGGCTCTAGCAATAGACGAGGCTCCACGGCATAACCCAGAGTTTGTGGATTGTAGAGCGGAAAAGAATGGAAGTGAATACATACTATCAGGAGTAAAGCGTTATGTTGTGGACGGTCATATTTCAGATAACCTGATAGTATCAGCAAAGATTTCTAATAATCAGGTGAATATCGGTAGTACAACCCTCTTTATAGTGCCAACAGCATCTAAGGGGATAGAAATAACCAAGGTACCGATGGTAGATAGCCGCAATTCGTCAACAATAATTTTTGAAAACGTGCATCTTTCAGAGCATCAAATACTTGGCGGTGTGGGTAACGGAAGCAATGTTTTATCTGCAATTTTAGATATCGCGAACACTCATCTAGCGGCTGAGCTTCTTGGTATTTCAATTGAGAGTTTTCAGCGAACCCTGCGCTACCTTAAAGAAAGAAAGCAATTTGGCGTAAACATTGGTAGCTTCCAAGCATTACAACATCGTGCAGCAACTTTATGGTCAGAGATCGAGTTGTGTAAGTCAATTGTTTTGAAAGCTCTCCGTTCACTTGATCACCCCAATTTGAGTACGCCAAGATTAGCGAGCTCAGCTAAAGCAAAAACATGTAAGGTCGCCGCGCTGGCCACGAACGAGGCAGTTCAGATGCATGGCGGGATAGGGATGACAGACGAATTCGATATTGGTTTCTTTTTAAAGCGCGCTCGAGTTGCGCAACTTTTGTTTGGGGATCAGCGCTACCACACAAACCGCGTTTCGGAGTTATCTGGTTTCTAAATTGTGTGTTTAACAAGCTCGCGAGCTATGATCGTTTTTTGAATTTCACTGGTGCCCTCATAAATACGCAATAAACGCACGTCTCTATAAAAACGAGCCACCGCGTACTCTTCCATATAACCAGCGCCCCCATGAATTTGCACTGCGCGGTCGGCAACACGGCCAACCATCTCAGTTGCAAACAGCTTACAACAGGACGCAAGCATCCTAACATCATCTCCCAAATCCCGTTTTTGGGCTGCGTCCAACACCATACACTCAGCTGCATAACATTCTGTTTCGCTCTCGGCCAGAATCGCTTGCGGCAACTGGAAGTCAGATATTGGACGGCCAAATTGCTTTCTATCCTTAGCGAAAGCTACAGAAAGCTCTATCAGCCTTCGTGCACAGCCCACCGAAAGCGCTGAA
>MDTB01170260.1_pt1 | contig 18978 bp, 17 predicted proteins | sample 811161 | NCBI WGS metagenome assembly MDTB01 (sample SAMN05326650, study PRJNA326480) | marine metagenome | isolation source: seawater | place: Mediterranean Sea | collected 2009
ATTTCTAATTTTTAAAATATCCCTCACAAGGGTTTTTAATTTTATAGGAGCTCTTTTGGTTAATGGACGTCGATGAGGCTGATCATCTACAACAAATATTACTGCTCCTAGCAATAATAATCCAATTAGAGAGTATGCAGTTAGGGTCTCGTGTTGACCATATAAATTTATTGCTGCATCTAGAATAAACTCTCCTGAGATTGCTCCTAACATACCCATACTCGTAGCAATCCCTGTCGCTAAAGCTAAATATTTTCTGGGTAGCCATAATGATGACATTTTCAATACGCCAACAAAAGCAAAGGCAGAACCAAAGCCAATTAAACCATATGATAAAACAGCAATAACATAAAGATCTGTTTGTGCAAATATTATTGCTCCAATTAAGCACGCAACAACAGCAGCAACCAAGGTGTTTTTTGCACCATATAGGTCCATTATACTTCCAACAACCAATTGAAGTGGAGTGTAAGCATAGTAGTAGCTGCTCATAAGGAAACCAAAAGCACTAGCATTTATATTAAATACTTTCATTAGCTGACTTTGCATAGCAGCTGGAGTAACTCGAAGAAAAAACTCGTATGCATAAAAAGCAGCCGTTATGGCAAAAATTAACCAGCCTTTAACTAACGTTTGATGTTTCATTTCAACTCCTCTTTCAATCGCTTATCCAGTAGCTCTGATAATTTTTCTGGATTAGCTTTCCCTTTTGTGATCTTCATGAGTTGACCAACGAAGAACCCTCTTAACTTCTCTTTACCCGATATATACTGCGTCAGCTGTTGTGGGTTATTTGTTAAAACATCATTAATCAATTGATTTAGTTCATCTTCATTGTTTATTAACGATAATCCTTTTGAATCAATTATTGAATTAACTGATTGGGAAGAATCATTCCATAAGGTGTTAATGATATCTTTAGCCATTGGTTGAGAAATCTCACCGTGTGATAATAAATCAACAATACGTGCAATATGTTTGGCTTTTACGGGCTGTGATTGAACTTCTAGTTGATGCTTGTTCATCAAAGCTGATAACTCTCCAAACATTAGATTAAAAATCAATTTAAATGATTTTGTTTCAGAAAGTGTTGCTGCTTCACTGAAGAATAAATCATTATATCTGGAACTAATGATCAAATTTGCATCATCGCTTGACAAATTATATTCGTTTTGCAATTGAATGATTCTTTCTTCAGGCAACACTGGTAACTTTGCTTTAGCTTCGTCCATTAGTTCAGAAGTAATTTTTAATGGCGGTAAATCAGGCTCCGGAAAGTATCTATAGTCTGCTGCGTCTTCTTTTGAACGCATAGAGATAGTTTTACCTGTGCTTTCATTATATAAACGGGTTTCTTGAAAAACAGGTCGATTGTTTGATAATTCTATATGTTGTCGACTTATTTCGTAATCGATTGCTTTTTCAATGAACTTAAACGAATTAATGTTTTTAATTTCTACGCGTGTGCCCAACGGATCGTTCTTATTATATCGTATTGAAACGTTTGCATCACAGCGAAAAGAACCTTCCTGCATATTACCATCACAAACGTCAATATATCTTACTAAGTGGTGTAGTTTTTTTAAATATTTAATAGCTTCTTGGGTAGACTCAATATCTGGTTTAGTAACTACTTCAAGTAATGGATGACCTGCACGGTTAAGATCTATCAAGGTATTGTTGTTTCCAGAATTATGAATAGACTTACCTGCATCCTCTTCTAGATGCGCCCTTTCAATTCTAATTTTACGACCATCGATACTTAAAAAGCCATCCGAAATTACAGGGAAAGCATCTTGAGTAATTTGATAACTTTTGGGTAGATCAGGATAAAAATAATTTTTTCTCGCAAAAGTTGATAATTCATTAACCTTTGCATTCAAACTTATACCTAAAAGTATTGCTTTAACGACTGCCTCTTTGTTCAAAACGGGTAATGTACCAGGTAAACCTAAATCAATCTCAGATACCATTGTATTTGGAGTTTGACCGAATAATGTTGGGCTTGGGGAAAACAATTTAGATAGTGTATTTAACTGGACGTGGACCTCAAGTCCAATTGTGACAATAGGTTGATTCATTAGTAATCCTTAGGAGTCTTTAAATGCCAATCTGTGTTTTGTTGGAAATGATGTACAACATTTAAAAGCCGGTGATCTTCGAAATGATTGCCTATTAATTGCATTCCTAAGGGAAGTGCATCTGAGAAACCAGATTGAAATGAAATAGCCGGCAAACCACATAAGTTGGCAGGAATAGTAAAAAGGTCTGACTGATACATTTCTACAGGATTAGTGTAGGCATTGAAACTAAATGGGGGAATAGACACTGTGGGTGTTAATATGAAATCACATTGTTTAAAAATCTTTTGAAATTCATTTCTAAGGTCCATACAAAGTGATAGCGCTTTTTTATAATATTGCCCCTGAAAGCCCTTTGATAAGACGAAAGTACCCGTAATGATTCTTCTTTTAACCTCATCACCAAATCCTTCAGTGCGCGAATTTTTATACATTTCATTTAAGGTAGTTGAGTCATCTGCACGGTAACCAAAAAGTGCGCCATTGTAACGGGCTAGGTTAGATGAGCATTCCGCAGGGGCTATAATATAATAGGCAGGTAAACCAAGTTCAAACGAATTAATATCAATATCAACAAATTCCGCCCCAATGTTTTCAAGGGATCTCTTTGTTTGCATGAAAGCATTCTCAACATCTAAATTCAAATTGAATGTAGATATTTGCTTTGGGATACCGACTTTAATTTTATCCATTTTTTTGTCTAGTTCTTGCGTGAAGTCAATATCATACTCTTTGCTAGTACTATCTTTAACGTCTTTTCTACAAATTACGTTCATTAAATAGGCACAATCCTCAGCAGTTTGAGCCATTGGACCAATTTGATCAAGACTTGATGCAAAAGCAATTAACCCATATCTTGATACAGCTCCATAGGTTGGTTTTAAACCTGTTAAATTACAAAAGGAAGCAGGTTGTCTGATTGATCCACCAGTGTCTGATCCAGTAGCTATTGGAGCTAATCTTGCAGCAATAGCTGCAGCTGAACCTCCAGAACTACCACCAGGGACCTTAGAATGATCCCATGGATTTAAAACATTACCAAAATAGCTTGTTTCATTGCTTGAACCCATTGCGAATTCATCCATATTTGTTTTTCCAAGCTCAACCATACCTGCTGCATCACAAAGATTTACAACATAAGAATTATAGGGAGAAGTATAATCCTTAAGCATTTTAGAACCACAGGTAGTAGTATATTTTGTTGAACAAATAAGATCCTTTTGTAAAATTGGAATTCCTTCTAATGGACCTGATCTTTGTTTAGATCGTCTTTGATCAGACTGTTTTGCTGATTCTATAGCTATGTCTCTATCATAAGAAATAAGAGCATTGATATTTGGTTGAATCTGTTCAATCCTGTTACAAAAATATTCTGTAAGCTCCAATGAACTAATCGAACGGTTCTCTAATAAAAGTATAAGTTTTTTGATAGACGATAAATGAAGATCCATGAATTTTATTCTTGTTCCACAACTTTAGGGACAACAAAGCAATTAGCATCGGCGCTATATTGTTCAAAACTGTTTATTGATTTCAAAATTGGCGAGTGTTCAATTGCATCAGGCCTTAATGGTGAATAATCATCAAGTCTCTTAGTTAAATCGTGAACCTTAACGGAGCTAATATTGTCGATCATTTCGATGATTCTACCAAAGTCATCAATTAAGCTAATCGATTCATCATTTGTGATGTTCAAGTAGGCTAAATCAGCTAATTTATTGATGGTATCTATGCTAATTTTCATAAATTATTTACATCCTCTTACAATTTATTTTTTACATATATTTAAGGATTGTGTCAACAAAATATTTCAGATAGAGTAGAAGGATTGTGATTGAGGAAGACTAAAATGTTGAAAAGTTTAATAAGCAGATTTTCGCCGGGCCTAGCAATGGATTTAGGTACAGCAAACACACTTATATATATGCCCAGCATGAGCAAAATTGTTTTAAACGAACCTTCGGTAGTAGCACTTATCGACAAAGGTGGTACAAAAACAGTTAACGCAGTTGGTCATGAGGCCAAGAAGATGTTAGGGCGCACACCAGGGAATATTAGTGCTATTCGTCCTATGAAAGACGGTGTTATTGCAGACTTCCAGGTTACTGAAAAAATGCTGCAGTTTTTCATAAATAAAGTTGTTCCGAAAAAGTTTTTTGGTTTTAGTCCAAGAGTAGTGGTATGCGTCCCTTGCGGATCTACCCAGGTAGAAAGGCGAGCAATTCGTGAAAGCGTTCTTGGGGCAGGGGCTCGTGAAGCTTACCTAGTCACTGAACCAATGGCTGCAGCTGTTGGTGCTGATTTACCCGTGGACACACCAGGTGGTTCAATGATTATTGACATTGGCGGTGGTACAACTGAAATCGCGATCGTATCACTAAATGGTCTGGTCTACGCCCAGTCTGTCAGAATAGGCGGAGATCGACTCGATGAAAGCATCATTACTTACATTCGAAGAAAATTCGGAATTTTAGTAGGCGAGGCTTCAGCTGAAAGAATCAAACACTTAATTGGTACAGCTTTAATTACCAATGAAAAAACAAAAAGCTTAGAGGTAGTTGGTAGACATATTGCTGAAGGTGTTCCTAAAACATTTAAAATTACCGGAAATGATATGGCAGAAGCCTTACAAGAGCCTATTCATGGTATTTTAGAAGCCATTCGAGTTGCACTCGAAGAAGCGCCACCAGAACTATCTGCAGACATAGCAGATAGAGGATTAATGCTCACTGGTGGTGGTGCACTGCTTAATAATCTTGATAAATTAATTTCACAAGAGACTGGATTGCCTGTTTATATCGTGGATGACCCTCTAACCTGTGTTGCTAGAGGCGGAGGAAAGATTCTTAGCTATATCGAACAATACGGCGACCCCGAATTTATGACAGTAAGTGAGTAATGAATAACAGGGCTGATTACAACGCTCAGTGTATATTTTTATTCGTCTTTCTTCTTGTTGGACAGATTGTTTATATTTACTGCTTTAATCATTCCTTAAACGAAAAAATACAACTACGATCTCTTTATATCTCCACAAGCGTATATCGTAATCTTGGTATATACGCTTTGGCTGTACGAAACAATATCAACTATCAATATAAACTAGACAAAAGAAACGAATATGTCATGCTAGTTGAGTCCCAAATTCAACAAGCAAGATCAAATTTACTTTCTTATAAACAATATGAAACTTTTTACAAAACTGTAAAAGAAAAAAAATGGACCATTGTTAAATCCAATGGGTGTAGTAATGATATAATGTATGTAACATCACCGAAAAAGCTATCGATCAAGAAAAATACTATTGTAATTGATGAGGATGGAATAATTGGACTTACAAGAACTGATTGTAACGATTTTAAATGTACAATTTCTCTTCTAACAAATAAAGAAACTAGACTTACTGTAACCGATGACTCGGGATCTATGATCGGAATAGTCGAAAATGATGGTAATGGACTCAAATTAAATTTCCCAAACGTGATTGAAGACATCTCTCAAGACACCGCAATTTATACTGCTGGTTACCATGAGAACCAACCCGCAGGCTACCTCGTCGCATTTGTTGATAATATACAATATACACAAGATACTCCTATTATTAATCTATCAACTCCAAATCGTCCAAACTGTCCCCTATGGGTTGCAATCTATGGAGGTAAAAAAATTGATTGATGCATTTTTATTTACATTAACTTATTACTTTAGTCATCGACATCAAAATATACCATTTATAATGGTTATCTCATTATGTTATGATCTTGCCTTCCATACCATTACAGGTATATCATTATTGGTAATTTATCTATTAAGTAAATTACATATGAATAGGAAATCTATGATGAATGTATATTTTTACTTTTTCTACTTTGTTATTACATTTTTTCTCTATCACTTAATTAACTTCTTTTTTTTGGGGCATCCACTTCCGACAATTAGTTCATGGATGATTTTTATTAATTTTATGATTTTATTATGTGGATGGTATTACGCACAATATTTTTTAACGGAATATGCTGCTATTTAATGTTAAGTGGATGTAGTATCCAGCCTAACAAAAATTCTAACGCATGTTATGTTCTTACACATCACCAATCGTGGTACAATAGTTTATCTCGGTCTGAAAAAAAATATAACATCCCTAAATATACTACATTAGCAATTATCGCTGAGGAATCAAATTTCATATCAAATGCAAAACCAAGGTATAAATATTTTTTAGGATTATTCCCATATCAGAGAATTTCAACTGCAGAGGGTTATAGTCAAGCATTGAATGCAACATGGAAAGACTATCAACGATCCACAGGTCGAAAGAAAGCCGTTAGACAAAATTTTGATGATGCATCTGACTTTATTGGTTGGTATTTAAACAAAGCATCTAAGAACTTGAGTATAAGTAAAAACGACACAAAATCATTGTACTTAGCTTACCATGAAGGTATTAATGGCTATAAAAAGAAAAATCCTAATTTTGGACCAAATTTAAATCGAGTTGCTACACGGGTTAAAAATCGAAATTATAAATACATTAGAGAAGCAGCTCATTGCCAAAATAAATTAACATTTTGGCAATGGCTATACTTTTGGGATTATTAATTACAAATTTCTTCTAATAAACTAGAAATACTTTTTAGAGCATCCATTCTTGCATTTAACGTTCTTGACCCTATTTTAATTTGTCTAGAAGCATTCACATGATCAAGAGGAATTACTCTGACATTGGGTGGACAATCTTCAATTGCCATCTTTGGTATTATAGTAATACCCTGATTTTGAGCTACTAAATGCATTAGAGTGGTCAAATTATTTGCTTTAAAATCCTTAGAAATCTGGTCCTCTGAAAAAATATTAACTATTAGTTCTCTTAAACAATGTGATTCATCAAGCGTAAGAATTGTCTCTTTTATAAGATCTATTTGCTTCAGTTTACCTTCAGATGCTAACTCATGATCAGCATGCAAAGCTACAAAGAGCTTTTCTTCTGAAATCACCTCAAAATGAACACCTTTCATAGAGCTAATTGGACTGGAAACAATCACTGCATCAAGCTCTCCATTTTTTAGTTGAGATGTTAAATTTGCTGCATCATCCTCAACAACAATCAGCTTAATATCAGATAATTGTTCTTTTACTTCCTTAATAATAGTAGGAATAATGTAAGGCCCGATAGTAGGTATGATACCTATTTTAAATTTACCCGATAGGGGATTGGAACTATTTTTTGCGATAACCGTTAATTCTTTAGCCTCAAGGAGTACTTGTTTTGCTTGATGCACAATTTTTGCACCTGTACGCGTTAGCATTACATTTTTATTATCTCTCTCAAAGATTATGACGCCAAGTTGATCTTCTAACTTTTTTAATTGTGTGCTCAATGTAGGCTGAGATACATAACATTTCTTCGCAGCTTTTGTAAAGTGACCTAGCTCAGCAACAGTTACTAAATATTCTAATATTCTTAAGTTCATTTAACGCCTCAATTTTTTTATAGGTAATTATCATCAATTTAAATAAAATAATTAAAATTTACTATTTATTAACTTATATTATCATCTTTTTAATATTAATTCAATAATATAAATGTTTTTCCCTTGATATCGGAATTTGTATTGATATATATTATATAGCTTGAGCGCCCGTAGCTTAGCTGGATAGAGCACCTGGCTACGAACCAGGAGGTCGGAGGTTCGAATCCTTCCGGGCGTGCATTCTACGAATTTAAAGTATCAATGTAATTCTTAGCATCAATGGCAGCCATGCATCCTGTGCCTGCTGATGTAATTGCTTGCCTGTAGATTGAATCGCAGACATCTCCTGCAGCAAATACCCCTGGAATAGATGTTTGAGTCGCATTGCCAGTTTGCCCAGAATTAATTTTCAAATATCCTTGATTCATATCAAGTAAACCTTCAAATATTGATGTATTAGGATTATGACCAATAGCAATGAATACGCCTTGAAGATCAATATTTTGTGTAGCTTCATTTTGATCTGTACTTTTTAATCGCATACCAGTAACGCCTGATTCATCACCAATCACTTCATCTAAAACATGATTCCAATGTATACTTATTTTACCAGCTTTCTCTAACTTAAAGATTCTATCCTGAATGATTTGTTCGCCTCTAAATGCATCCCGACGATGTACTAAATGCACATGTTTGGCTAAGTTTGATAGGTAAATTGCTTCCTCAAGTGCTGTGTTTCCACCTCCAATAACACTTACGACCTGTTCTTTAAAAAAGAAACCGTCACACGTTGCACACGCAGATACACCACGCCCCATATATTTTTTTTCTGACTCTAAACCTAAATACTTTGCATTTGATCCAGTGCATATAATTAATGCGTCACATGTATACGTTTTATTACTACCGGATAATTTGAATGGCCTTTTGGATAGATCAACTGACTCAATATGATCATTAATCATTGGAACATTATATTTTGTTATGTGATCTTTCATTCTTAACATCAAATCAGGTCCTTGAAGATCATCAAAGTCTCCAGGCCAATTCTCAACTTCTGTAGTTGTCATTAACTGACCACCGATCTCAATTCCAGATATTAATGCTAAATCAAGATTTGCTCTTGCTGCATATAGCGCTGCGGTGTATCCTGCTGGTCCAGATCCTATTATCATTAACGATTTATGCATTTTTAATTCACCCTAAGTATAAAGTTTTAATTTATCAAATTTTTAACAAATAGTTAACATATTTCTTGTGGAACATTCACAAAATAAATATTATCATAAGCTCATGAATCAATCATTTATAAAATTTACTCACGTCATTGAAGCAAAACGAATTATAAAACTAATTGTCGGTTTTTCTCTTTTATTTGCGCTTGTGAGTTTTGATTCGTCAGATGTTATCAAATTATCAACAGGACTTTCTAGCCAGGTGATCAATTGGGAGGGAATTGTAGGTGCTTATAGTGCAAATTGGATTTTCTTTCTTATAGGAATGACAGGGTTTCTTATTCCAACACACTTAATTATATCCTCTTTTATTGAGCTTTCGTCAACTTCTTCATTGGTGCGTCATTCATTACAATTTATAATTACACTTTGTTTAGCAGTTACTTTTTCTTTGAGTATTCCAATTCAAAATTACCCATGGGAATATAACCCTGGAGGAATGATCGGACTTACTATTGCTTGGTATGGATTACAACTTTTTGGATTGGTTGGCTTTTCACTTTTAATACTATGTTTTTTATCATGTGCATCCATTCTGTATTTTGATCGATCCCTCATTTCCACACTGAACAATTTATTTAACAATCTTCTTAAGTATTTATCCTCTTTTAAAACAATTTTTTACTGGTTCGGGCCAATCTTACCTAAATTTCAAAATAATTTAAGAATCAAAAAGTCTCCCACACTAAAACCTAGAAAACATACTAAACAAAATGATGAAACGTATGCAGAAATTAAACTTCTTGATAAATCTGACCAAATTGATGCAAGAGCACCAAACCAAAAGCAATTAAAAGCAAGAGCAATTGAGATTGAAAGACATTTACTTGATTTTGGAATAAAGGTCAGAGTCGTTGCAATCAGACCAGGACCAATTGTCACACGGTTTGAGTTACAACCTGAAGCTGGGATGAAAGCCTCTAAAATCACCTCGTTATCAAAAGATTTAGCACGCTCATTATCAGTTACCAGCGTAAGAGTCGTTGAAGTTATTCCTGGAAAATCTGTAGTAGGTCTAGAAATACCAAATACAAAAAGAGAAATAGTGCGTTTAGGGGAAGTATTAGAGTCTAGAAGCTATCTACAAAGTAGTTCGGCTCTTTCCGTCGCTCTTGGTAAAGATATCGCAGGACATCCAGTTATTGTTGATCTGGCTAGAATGCCACATCTCCTAGTCGCAGGTACTACTGGTTCGGGTAAATCTGTGGGATTGAATACAATGATTTTAAGCTTAGTTTCAAAAACATCTCCAGAAGACCTAAGAATGATCATGATCGATCCTAAAATGCTAGAACTAGCGGTGTATGATGGTATACCTCACTTACTCACTCCAGTTGTAACAGATATGAAAGATGCAGCTAATGCGCTGAGATGGTGTGTTATGGAAATGGAAAGAAGATACCAATTAATGGCAAAAGCGGGTGTTAGAAATATTGCTAATTACAACGCAAAGCTTGTATCACAAAAAAAACAAATGAACTTACTCGATGATGTTGCAGAGAAAACATTGCCATACATTGTTGTAATAGCAGATGAGTATGCTGACTTAATGATGGTTGTTGGCAAAAAGATCGAACAACTCATTGCTCGAATTGCACAAAAAGCACGTGCTGCAGGTATTCATTTAGTATTAGCAACTCAAAGACCTTCTGTAGACGTAGTAACGGGACTAATCAAAGCTAATATACCTACTCGAATCGCATTTCAGGTTTCTTCACGAATTGATTCTAGAACTGTGCTTGATCAAGGAGGAGCTGAACAATTACTGGGACATGGTGACATGCTTTATCTCCCACCAGGTACATCCGTACCCATTCGAATTCATGGCGCATTTGTTGAAGATGATGAAGTACATCGAGTGGTCAAGCATTTAAAATCAAAAGAACAAGTAAAATATATTGATGACATTACCTCAAATCATACAGACTCAAATGTAGCTGGACTTGATGATCCAGGTGAGAAAGATGCATTATATGATCAAGCTGTGCAAATTGTACTTGAATCGGGCAAAACATCCATATCATATTTGCAACGAAGACTTAGAATTGGGTATAACCGATCTGCAGTTTTAATTGAGCAAATGGAAAAATCTGGAATCCTTAGCCAACCTGAGCAAAATGGTACAAGAACGCTTTTAGTAAAAGCGTCAGAGTGATTTGAACGTGTTGTTCAAATCCATAAAAAAATGTAATATATAATTATGCGAAAGTTTTTATTTATTCTATTTCTACTAATGACTAATATTCATGCAGATGATGCATGGTCTGTGTTTAATCATTTCAAAAAAGAAGCCATGATTGTTGCTGATTTTACTATCACCAATTATGACGACAAGAATGAACCTTACGATAAACAGGTTGGCACTTATTATTACCATCCACAATATGGAAGTAAATGGAAAGCAACAGATCCATATCAACAAATCACGTGGGTAAACAAAACAGGTGTCATCATTTATGATATGCCTTTGAATCAAGTAACAGAAAAAAAGTTTACCAATCTGAATTTTGACACACCAGCTAAAATTCTTTCCTGTGATACAAGTGAACTCATTAAAGATTATAATGCCTTTCTCTCTGAAGATAGAACATTAACCCTTATCCCAAAGAACAAATCAAATTTATTTAAAAAGGTGTCTATTCATTTGAGTTCAAAATACGTACCGCTGTCGATAGAGATTTTAGACTCCATCAACTATAAATGCAAAATGGAAATAAAGGTTACTCAGCAAACTCCAGATAAAAAGGATTTTGACGTTGTTTACCCAAGTAATGTTGAGGTCATTAAGTGATTGATCTGCAAAAACTTAGAACGGACCAAAGTGAAATCATTAACCAACTTTCTAATAGAGGCGTTGTGTTTGATGACAAGAAATTTCTGTTACTTGACAATGAATACCGCAACTTAATTCAAAAAAAACAGAAGCTAGAAACTAATAGAAACCAACTTTCAAAAACAATTGGTGTTTATAAGAGTCAAAATAAAGAAATATCTGATATTTTAAAGGAAGTGGAGTGTGTAAATGAAGCACTCAAAGAAGTTACAAAAAATTTTAATGGTATTAAAGAAGATTTAGAACAATTCCTATCAAAAATTCCGAATGTATATCATTCTTCAGTACCTATAGGTAAAAATGAAGAGGATAACCAAGTCATAAAGGTTGTTGGAAAAGAAAAGTGTAAATCGAGTGATTATGACCATATTGCAATAGGTGAGAAGCTCTTAGGTATCAATTTTGAAATCGCTTCCAATATTTCTCAATCTCGATTTGTTCTTCTCCAAGGTCATATTGCAAGACTTCACCGTGCAATTACACAATTCATGTTAGATACTCAGACAAACAAAAATAAATATCTTGAGTGTAATGTTCCAATTCTTGTCAATTTACAAAGCATGTACAATACAGGACAACTACCAAAATTTTATGATGATCAGTTTATTCTTAAAGAAGATCAATTATCTTTAATCCCAACTGCTGAAGTACCCCTTACAAATATTGTTGCAGACCAAATAATTGATGAAAAAAGTTTACCCCTAAAGTTTACTGCTCATACACCTTGCTTTAGAAGAGAGGCTGGCTCATACGGTAAAGACACCAAAGGGATGATTAGACAACATCAATTTGAAAAAGTAGAACTTGTTTGGATCATTCATCCTGATAATGCAGATGAAGCCTACAAATCACTCGTTTCTGATGCTGAAGATATATTACAACAACTTGAGCTTCCATATCGGGCTGTAGCATTATGTACAGGCGATTTAGGTTTTAGTGCGTATCGCACAACAGACCTTGAAGTATGGCTTCCTGGTCAAAATAATTATAGAGAAATTTCTTCTTGTAGTCATTGCAGCGATTTCCAAGCAAGAAGAATGAAGGCTAGGTTTAAATCTAATGGTAAAACCCAGTTTGTTCATACTTTAAACGGCTCTGGACTTGCAGTAGGTCGTACATTAATCGCAGTTTTAGAAAACTATTTTGATGGTGATGTAGTTCATATTCCAAAAGTTTTACAACCCTACATGAATCATGAAACTATTATCAAGTAATCAATACATTGTAATTACTGCACTAGTGACACCTTTCCAGGAAAACCTAGAAATAGATTACGAATCTTTAAAGCGTTTAACTGAGCATCAGATTCAGCATTCCATTGATGGAATAGTAATTTTGGGGACTACTGGGGAGTCACCGACCATTACTCAAAATGAACGACTTCAATTAATTGAATCTGTTATAAAATATACAAACAAACGCTGTGATGTACTTGTTGGTACAGGCTCAAATTCAACACAAAAAACCATCGAATGGACTAATGAAGCTAAATCACTAGGAGCAGACGCATCCTTGATAGTAACTCCTTATTATAATAATCCCTCTAATGAAGAGATTTACAACCATTACAAGATGATTGAATCTAAAACACAATTTCCATTTTTTCTATATCATGTTCCTAAACGAACAGGATCATGCCTTGATCAATCAACCATCAACAAAATCCTAAATTTAAACTACTGTATTGGTTTTAAAGATGCTACTTCAAATACTGAATGGATACAATCCTATCCTAAAGGTAAAATTCTGTTAGATGGTGATGATTATAATGCGGCACACTATTGTAAAAATGGAGGTAACGGAGTCATATCTGTCATTTCAAATGCCTACCCAAAACTCATGGGTAAACACCTTCATACAAAGTCTAAAAAACTTGAATTACTTATCAAAGCTCTTTCATGTCATGTAAATCCAGTCCCAATCAAAGCACTTTTAGAGCAACTAAACGTAATAGCAACAGATAAAACTCGCCCACCCCTTCATTCACTTAATCCAAATTTAAAGAGACTGTTAAAAGAACATCATATATTAGAGGAGATTTTATGATTCATCTTATGCTTATGTTATCTATAATACTTACGGGCTGTAGTTCAACGTATCAAATTAACTTTGATAAAAATAATGATAAACTCCACGAACAAACAAAACTTTCATTGAAAGAAGGACAGAATTATGAAATCAGTCCAGATTATAATGTTCCAACAAGTTGATAGAAAGCAACACGAACATTTGCATTATTAATTGTTAGATCAATTTTATCTTCTATACCTTTAAATTGATCATTTACCAAGACCTGAACTTCAACATGATCAGTATGATAAAACATGTAAAACTCAATGACCTGTTTCTTGTATTTCTGAGTCATTAACCATTTATCAATATCAGTCCTGATTGGCTGTTCACACAACAATTTAGCTGAGGCCAGGGTACTTGATAACTGAATTGTTACATCATGAATATCAGGGTTATATTTTCTTAACTTTTCATCTATATGAATCATTAAAATAGATCCCTCTGATGCTGACAAATGATTAGGAACCATTAGATTGGTATCAACAAAGATTTTACCGGCCATTAAACGTGTTCTCAATTGAAGCACTTTTTCAATCATTGGAAATGTTAGAATCTGTTTTTTTATATCTTTAGTAATACGTTCATCAACACCTGTATCCACTAATTCCATTACACCTTCAATGATTAAATCGGCACCTAATTTTACAATCATGCAGCTAACGATTACTGCTGCAATGGAATCAACCCAAGAGTAACTATACATCGAGGCTATAGCACCAATTAAGACAACAAGACTTGATAGTGAATCAGTCCGATGATGGTAAGCATTAGAAATTAATAAATTGGATTTAATTTGTTTTCCAACGGTTAAGGTATAATAGTAGATGATTTCATTTGCAATGATTGAAATGATTGTTGTAACCACAACATATATACTTATTTGATTTGGACTATCATAAAAATGAATAATAGCCTCATAGCCAAAAACAACACCAACAATGACTAAAAATAAAGACAAAATAATCATTACCATTGTTTCGATTCGTTGATGACCATATGGATGATTTTCATCTGGTGGTAAATTACCAATTGATGCCCCCCAATAAACAAAGGCATCAGTTAGGAGGTCACCAAACGAGTGCACACCGTCAACAACAAGTGCTTTAGAATTACCGTACTTTCCAACAAGTATTTTCAAAAGTGAAAGAAATCCATTCACAATAGCACTAAATATCGTTACTTTACGTGCTAAAGCAATGGATTTAGATGTCTTACTATTCATTTTTGTATAATACCATTAGAATGATAGCGGGCAAAGTGAAAATCGATATACTTAAGATAATACTAAAAGAATACGTTAACACGTTTAATGAAGAAAATAATACTTTTGGCGGAAGAGCTACCGCATATAACCCCATTAGAGTGCCAAATAAACCTGCAGTAGAACAAACTACTAAGAAATAATGCTTCACCTTACTAGTACATGAAACTTTCTTGGTAATAACAAGATACAAATAACTCAAAAACATCAACAGATACATAAACAAATACAAACCCGCAGGAACAATCGATAGTAGCCAATAACTTTGATTCATATCTCCTTGAATCATGAATAGAAGACTTAAAATAGTTACAATAATTGCTTGAGTAATAAGTAATTTAATTGGAGGACTTGATTGTTCACTCATAAGACTACGAGGTAAAAAACCATCGATCGTTGCAACCTCTAAAGAACGTATTGGCGCAATAATCCAATTGATCACTGTTCCGATGGTTCCGACTAAAAAAAGAAACGCAACAACTGGCATTAATGCTTGAAGTTGTAATTGTTCAAAAGCAATTGCAAAAACAGAAATTACAGATTCGATGAGATTTATTTTTTCAAGAGGAATAATTGCCATTAAACCCATGCTGCCAAAAATCTGGGAAATCAAAATAAAGATAGTGGCAGTGATTATGGCAATGGGGTAGGTTCTTGTGGGATTATCTACGTCCTTGATGTGTGATGCCGTAATTTCAATTCCTGCTAAGGATAAGTAAATCATACCAATCGCACTTAAATCGAGTGAACTAAAATTATCTACTTCACCTAAGTGACTTAAAATTTCAGGATTTGCAAATGGAATATGATTAAAGTACCAATAAAGCGGTAATAATAGTAAACCTAAATAAGGAAGTATTAAACCAAAAATTGTTGCAAAAATACTATAACTTTCGGTTATTTGAATACCATATATATTTATGACAGTACAAATCCAAAAGATTAATGGCACTACAACGCTGTAATACATGACACTTGTTTTAAATCCAACTAAGTAAGCAATTGCAGCTGCAATAAATGAAACAATCGAAGGGAACCAAACTACATTTTCTATCCATTGTAACCATATTGCTAAAAAGCCTAATTTTTTACCAAACGCTTTAGAAACCCATGTATAGATACCCCCTTCAATCGGATAGAGTTGAGTGAATTCTGAAGCTATTATTGCTGTAGGAATTAAAAATAATACACCACCCAAAATATAAAGTTCGATAACTTGGGAACCAAATAGTGCAGTTGCTGGTAAATTACGTACACTATCAATGGAAATGATGATCATGGAAATTAATCCAAATGTAGATATCTTGTGTCTCATGAAATCATACTAACAAAAAGGGAATCATTTATCATCGACTTTAATGATTTTAGCACCACCAACACATTGATTATTCAAGTAGAGTGCAGACCATTGTCCTGTTGAAACACAATATATAGGATCATCAAATTCTATTTGTATCTGATCGCCAAAAGGTTGCACTGTTACATCCATAGAAGGACCACCATGTCTAATTTGACAGGTTAAAGGCTTGTTTATAATTGGTTTAGTAAGCCAATTAACCTCATCGCATATCATCTTTTTGACCTTCAACCACTCATGCTTTGAGTTTTGACTTATAACTAATACATTGCGCTGCTTATCTTTTTTAATTACGTACCAAGGTTTTTCGGGGTATCCTTTTACACCTCCAACAGAAATGCCTTGACGTTGTCCAAGAGTGTAATAAATAATTCCATCATGTTGACCAACAACCTTTCCATCTTCTAGCTTAATTTCACCTGGCTTATATAGTAACTGACTTTTTAGAAAATGATTAAAAGACTTAGGCCCAACAAAACAAACTCCAACACTATCTTTTTTATCAGCAACGATTAAATCATTTTCTTTTGCAGTATTTCTGACTGACTTTTTAGTTAGAGAACCAAGAGGAAATATCAGTCTAGATAGGTAGCGTTGGTCAATGGCACATAAAAAGTAACTTTGATCCTTTTTGGGGTCCACCCCCCTAAGCAAATGGTTTTGATGATTGATTTGTGCATAATGCCCAGTAGCTAAAAAGTCATACCCTTTACGATTAATATAATCAAAAAAAACATTAAACTTTATGTATTTGTTGCACCATATATCAGGATTAGGAACGTGTCCATTTTTAAATGCTGTAACCATTTGATCATATACAGAACGTCGATATTCGTCTGTAAAATCGACTATTTCAATGGGTATACCCAGTTGATCTGCAATGACCTGTGCATCTGCCTGATCATTATTCACTCTGCAAAGACCATCAAGATCTTTCCAATTATTCATATAAAATGCATGAACATCATATCCACTTTCTTGTAATAACAAAGCAGCAACTGCAGAATCAACACCACCAGATAAACCGATTGCGACTTTTTTTGATAATTTTTCTGTCATCTGATTATTATCCACATAATAACTTTATATGTAAACTGTTATTTTTCAACAAATAATTGTAAAAAAAGACGGTTTTGTATAGTATATCAAGATAGATTTAACCAACAATATTTGAGAGTACTTTATAATGAGTCAAATAAAATTTCCTTCATCAGGTAGCAAAGTCCAATATAATGCAGAGAACCAAAAAATTACAGTGCCGAATGACCCAATGATTCCTTACATTACTGGAGATGGAATCGGCATAGATATCACGCCTGTCATGATTAAAGTCATTGATGCCGCAGTTGCCAAAGCCTATGGTGATAACAAAAAAATTAATTGGTTTGAAGTTTTTGCCGGTGAAAAAGCTGCATCTCTCTACGGGAATGATCATTGGTTACCAGAAGAAACTTGTAACATTATTAATGAGTATAAAATTGCTATTAAAGGTCCGTTATCTACTCCAGTTGGTGGAGGCATGCGTTCCATCAATGTAAAAATTAGACAAGTTTTGGATTTATATCTTTGTCTACGACCCATTCAATATTTTAAAGGAGTTCCTTCACCTTTGAGAGAACCAGAAAACACGAACATGGTAATCTTTAGAGAAAATTCAGAAGATATCTATGCTGGCATTGAATTCAAAGCTAAAACAAAACAGGCAGAATCCCTAATTGAATTTCTACAAAATCAATTAAACGTTCAATCCATTCGTTTCCCTAATTCATCGGGTGTAGGTATTAAAGTCATTTCCCAAGAGGGTACAGAGAGAATTGTTAAGAAAGCTATTCAATATGCTATTGATAACAAAAAACCACATGTCACATTGGTTCATAAAGGAAACATAATGAAATTCACAGAGGGAAGCTTTAGAGACTGGGGCTACGAAGTTGCTCGAAAACACTTTAATGCGAAACCTTTAGATGGTGGACCGTGGCATATCATTAAAGATGGCGACCATGAAATCATTATTAATGACTGTATTGCAGATGCATTTTTACAACAAATTTTACTTAGACCAAAAGAATACGATGTCATTGCAACAATGAACCTAAATGGTGACTACATTTCAGACGCTCTAGCAGCACAAGTAGGTGGCATTGGAATCGCTCCTGGTGCAAACTTGAATGATAGTGTTGGTGTATTTGAAGCAACACATGGTACAGCACCCACTCATGCTGGAAAAGATAAAGTAAACCCATCATCGTTAATTCTTTCAGCTGAAATGATGCTTCGCTATATGGGCTGGAATGAAGCAGCAGACTATGTCATTAGCGGTCTTGAAGCTGCAATACAAGGAAAGTATGTAACATACGATTTTGCTAGAATGATGGATAATGCAACACAATTATCATGTTCAGAATTTGGTAACAAAATTGTTGAATTCATTGATGCCTCCAATTAATCCTATTTATAAAAAAATAGCATTAGCTCCCATGATGGGATGGTCAACAAAAGCGATGCAAGAAGTCATGGAGGTTTTCACGCCAGAAGCAGCTTTCTTTTCGCAAATGTATCACTCAAATGCTATTTTAAATCATCCAAGGTTATTAGAAACCCAGTATAAGAGAAATACAATTATTCAACTGGGTGGATCAAATCCATGCGAACTAAAAAAAGCATGTG
>MDTB01021865.1_pt1 | contig 18976 bp, 14 predicted proteins | sample 811161 | NCBI WGS metagenome assembly MDTB01 (sample SAMN05326650, study PRJNA326480) | marine metagenome | isolation source: seawater | place: Mediterranean Sea | collected 2009
TGATTTTGTCTCTTATTGTTAATACTGTTATCTCTGCGAGCTATTCTGCGAGCTAATCAGCAAAAACAGTTGCAAAACCTAGTTATAGCTTGTTTGGTGATCTGCATGGCATGCAGGGGGTCAGCGGTTCAAATCCGCTTGGCTCCACTTAATTTTTTGAAAAATAAATCTATATAATTTAGCTTAAGGCGATTGTTTTTTTTGTTTATAAATAAATAAATTGCCTATAAATGGATCTAAAAGAAAAATCCCAAACAATTTCTGTAGATAAAAAATACTTTTATTGCCAAAATAATAAGATGGCTCTACTCGGTAAATAAAACTTTTATCATCGTATTTGTAAAAAATTCTTTTTACTTTTCTAAGTGTATTAATTCTATAAAAAGTGGGGAAAATGTCTATTTCTTTCCTTTTTGGTTGAACACTTTTTAAGATAAATGAATGTGATTCATTTTTTATAAGCATTGAAAATAATGAAATCAAATTATATTTATGGGGAGTTCTAGCACAAAACCATCCTCCAGGTTTTAGTAATCTATCTACCTCTTTATAAAACTTTATAGGTTCTTCAATATGTTCTAAGACATAATCTGCCACAATTACATCAAATGATTCACTAGGAGCTATTACAATCCCTTCCTTCATATCCAAAATTTGATCTACCTCTTTATTTAGATAAACAGCCTTGTCAACATCGCATGCATAAAGCCTTTTAACTTTGCCCTTTAATGATCTTGTCTCTTTTCTAAATTTGCTTTTATCTTCTGCCCAAGATCCTCTGCCAGCTCCAAAATCTAAAACCTCAGAATTATTATTAATTAGGCAATTTATTCTAGAGTAAAAATCTATGGTGCCATCATTTTGAGAATATCCACCTATCTTATTTTCATTGGGATTGAAGAAATTCATAAGTATTTATTAAAATAATTCATTAATATTAAAAACTATTTTATTAAATAAAAAATAATTTTTTTGCTTTTTTATGATAATTAGAAATTTTGTCAGAATTTGTGAAATTTTTATCTAATCCTAAAAATTAAAAAATATTATCAAAATATATTTGCTGTTAAGTTTGTTATCAACATTGATTATTTTAAGACAATCATTATACTTTAATCGAAAAGATTATGATTCTATAAGAAACTTCATAAGATAAAAAATTTTTTAAATAAATTATAAATTCAAAAAATTATTAAAGGTAAATTAAATCTTTCTAATGAAACAAACTAAATTTAGCTAAAAAATCTCATATTTAAAATAATTTATTATGAGATTTAATTTTTTAATTTACGAATTTCAACAATACCCTTTTGATTCTTCAGGAGTGTCTTATCTCTCAATAATATAGATTTTAAAGGATTAAATAATTTCAGTAAAATGCATAATAAAGAAAATAAATAAGGATTTATAGTCGCTGCTTTAAAGATTTTTTTATTAGGCGTTTTTGAGGGGTTTTTGTGGTTATAAATAGAGTAGATTCTTTTAACTGGGGGATCATTATTAATAAATTTTTTTGGATAGAAATGTGAAGTAATTGATTTCCTTGTCGAATTCTCTTCTAAAGCAGTTTCAGCGCCGTGAATAGAAAAAGAATCCCAGATAAGTAAGTCTCCTTTTTGTGCTAAAAATTGAAACTTTTTTGAATCTGAATAGTCTTTTTTAAATCTTTTATCATTTTCTAGATCCTTAAAATCATATTTACTAGGGTTGATAATTTTCTTATCTGTATTTGTATAAACAATGAAAGGTCCTGAATTAATATTTATATCCTCAAGAGCAATCCAAACTCCAACTAAGTTACCTCTAGGTTGAGTATCTAAATACCAGGTATCTTGATGAAGTTGAGTCCCTGTACTTTTATCAAAAAACATAGATTGATAATGAATATGATCTTTTTCGCCATTAAATTCCCTTAATGCATTTGATATGGATTTATGAAAAATTATTTTGTTATGAGCTTTCCTGAAGCTTCTAGATAATCCTAAAAGGTGTGGATTTTGTATTGAATTTATTTGATTATTATATTTATCTAATTTTGGGCTTTCAAATGAGTTAGTGCCTTGAGCACGAAAGAATGATAACTTTGAAAATTTAAAAATTTCATGTGCTTTTAAAACATTATCTATTAAATATTCTGGAATTTTTGATTTAAAAACTTTAAACATCTTTGAATCTAATAATCAACATTAAAGCATAAATTTTTTTTATCCATAACATATTTACCCGGATTCATAATTGTTTTTAATCTCCCTTAATTTATTAATTAATAAATTAGCTTAGTATTAATAAGGTAAGTTTAAATAAGAAATTACTTAAACTACAGTTAATATGTAAATTAGTTGTTTCTATAAGTATTTATCTTTCTATGAACGACCATTGCATAAATATATCTAACGTTTTAATTGTTGGTTGTGGGGGTGCTGGATTAAGAGCTGCCATAGAAGCCTCTAATAATGATGTTTCAGTAAAGATTTTAGGTAAAAGACCAAAAAATGATCCGCACACAGTTTTAGCTGCTGGAGGAATAAACGCAGCTCTAGGTAATTTAGATTCGAAAGATTGTTGGGAACAGCATTTTTCAGATACATATCTCGAAGGATATAAAATTGGAGATCCTGATCTTATTGAGTTTATGGCTAAAAACGCCCCTGCCATTGTAAAAGAGATTGATGATTGGGGTGCCAACTTTGATAAATTAGAAAGTGGAAAATTAAATCAAAGATATTTTGGTGCACATACTTATCGAAGAACTTGTTTCTCAGGGGACTATACAGGACAGTCAATTTTAAAAGCTCTTTTGAGAAAAGTAGAAACACTAAATATCCCAATTGTTGATAATCAATATGTAACCGATTTGCTCGTTGATAAATCTAATTGTTTTGGGGTGATGTCATTTAATATGGAGACTGGTCAAAGGGTAGTTGAACTTGCTGATTCTGTAATACTCTGTACCGGAGGGCATACTCGTATTTGGAAGAGGAGTTCATCACGAAAACATGAAAATACTGGAGATGGATTGTTTCTTGCTCTAAAAGCTGGGTGCTTTTTAGTTGATATGGAAATGGTTCAATTTCATCCAACAGGTATGTTATCACCTGAGTCTATGTCAGGAACATTAGTCACAGAAGCTGTAAGAGGTGAAGGAGGTAAATTATTAAATAAATTTGGCAGACGATTTATGGAGGATTATGACGAACAAAGAATGGAACTATCAACTAGAGATATTGTTGCTATGGCGAACTATAACGAAATAATGAATGGCAGAGGCACTCCTAAAGGTGGAGTTTATTTAGATATAAGTCATAAACAAAAAGATTTTATAATTAAAAAAATCCCTAAAATTTATAGACAATTCTTAGAATCACAATTATTAGATATTTCAAAAGACGCTATGGAGGTAGCCCCAACTGCTCATTATTCAATGGGCGGAATTCTAGTTAACTCAAATGATCATTCTACAAATATAAGTGGGTTATTTGCAGCGGGAGAAGTAGCAGGAGGACTTCATGGAGCAAATAGATTAGGTGGTAATTCGTTAGCTGAGATTTTGGTTTTTGGCAAAATTGCAGGTAAGTATGCTTCTAAATTTTCTAAGCAACTTTCATGTCATATAAGATCTCAATATTCTATTAAAAATGCACATCTTAATATAAATAAAAAAATCAAAAGAGGTAATGAATTCGCACTCCCTTTAATTGAAGAATTATCGAATATTATGTGGGATTATTGCGGGGTTGTAAAGAATAAAAGCAAACTAGAAGAGGGGCTTATTAAAATAAAAAAACTTAAAGATCGATATTCTGAAATAGATGTAAGAACAGATGATAATAATTTTAGTGATTTAATTAATATTTTTGAATTAGAGTCTTCTATTTACTCTGCTGAATGCACTATTTTAAGTGCTTTATCAAGAAAAGAAAGTAGAGGCGCTCATCAAAGAAATGATTATCCAAAGTTGAATCCACAATACCAATTTAGTAATAAAATGAGCTTAAATGGGGCGAAAATAGTAACAGAAAGATTGAAATCAAAGGAACTTAAAGATTATTTGAATCTTTTTGTTGATAACACCAAGAAAATTGATAACTACAATGATAAACTCCTGGAATAGTTTTTCTTGGATTTTATTTTTAAAAGATAAATCAATACTAACTTTTAGATTTTTCTCATGGCAAGCAGTATTGAATGGAAACAGTACCCATTTGATTATTAATAATTATATATTTAAAGAAAAAGTAATTTCATTTTATTTAAAAAAATAAGAAAAAACAAAAAATAATATTTAAAGTGATTTGATATATAAGATCAGCGCAAAGTAAATATTTAAGTAATTACTTAATAAAAAGATTATTTAATATACCTTAAATTTTTAAAGTTACTAGTTCAATTTTCTATTTTTCTAAAAATCTTTTTTATGAATAAAATCGTGAAAATTATATATAAGCTATAAATACTAACTAATATTATTAAGAGAAAATTATATCTATTAATTAAATATTTTCTAGCTGAAAAAACCTCAATTTGATCTCCCATAAAGTAATACATTATTTTCTTAACTACTTTTGAAACTATAGGTATTTTATCCCAATTTGTATACCTCATTCCGTGATAATCATATTCCATATTGTAGTCATCAGGTACTTGGTTTTTATAATTATCCCAGTTCTTTAAAACTTCTCGAACACTTGCGAGAGATTGATCTTGATTAATAAAATATAAATTAAATGTGGGATCTAATATTGAATATTTACCGTTAATTTTAGCCTCAACGATAATATGGCAACCATATAAATTATTACTACTGCAAGACATTTGTCCAAATCTGAATTTATATTTAGCTTTATCTAATAGATTTCCAAGTACTAATGCGTACCCACCACAATCAATTCTGTTATCTATTAAGTTAATATCTGAAGATCTTAAGAATTTATCTCTAAAGCCTATTTTTGGTTTATTTTTGAATAATTTTAATCTAGGTTTTAATAGGTTATGAGTTTCGTTCATTAGGGCCAATGCTAATTCTTTTTCGTTTAGATCTTTTTTTAAATATTCATCGCTAATTTGTTTAAATATTCCATCATGATATTCTGAGAGAATAGATAAAAAGAAAATTGATGTTGAAAAAAACCCATGAATGGTAAAAATTATTGATACTAAAAATACCTTTTTAGTATTAAACCAAGATACTCGAGCCATAGAAATTTATTTTCAAAATTTATTTGTATTTTGAATATACCCTACTTTATTTATTGACGACGACAATATACGCTTTAATGTTTTAATAATTTTTTTTGTTATCCATTTTTAAGATTTCAGTTTCGCTAAAAAATAAATGTGGAGGAAAAATATAAATTAAAATCATTGCAAATTGCTAAAACTTAATTGGTTAAATATAAACAAATAATTACAATTAATAATTATTAAATAAGAGTCCTAAATCTTACAATTAAGTTATCCTAAAATAATTTTGAAACTTTATTCTCATATATCTTAAAACTTATTTGTACATAATAAGTTGACTTTAGGATTGCAAAATAGAAGCCAATTAATCCATCCTTCCATCCACCAAAAATAAAATATTGCACAAAAAAGAACACTAAGCCAGAAAATGGATTGCTAACAAAATTATATTTAAGTTTTTGTCTTAAATTCCACTTTACAAAGTTCTTTTTTTGCAAATTAATTTTTAAGAATCTTTGTGCTTCCCAGGATGAATATTGATTATGTTTATCTATATATCTTGCGACACCATTAAAGTCCTTATGATCTATTTCTGCATTTATTTTTCCTAAAGTCCCATTTATTATTGGATGTTCATGAACCTCCATATCTAGATTACTCCAAAAGTCTTCTTCTATTTTTTCGTAAAATCCTGATCCTACTTGAAAAAGAGCCAGTTTTCTCATTTTTAAACCACCCTTTAATTTCTTACCAAAAAAATAGTTATTATAATTTAGATAAAAGCCTTTATGGGTTGTGTAGGGTAAGATTTTTTTTATTTCATTTTTAAATTTTTCATTCAATAATTCATCAGCATCTAAAAACAAGATCCATTTTGATCTGATTTCATTATTAAATAGAAACCAATTTCTTTTCTTTGGGAATTTTCCATCCCATTTGAAGTTGATTACTTCAGCACCTAATTTTTTTGCGATTGAGGGTGTATTGTCTTTACTAAATGAATCTAAAATAAAAATCTTTTGTGCAAAATTAGCACCTATTGAATCTATACAACTTTTAATATGTTTTTCTTCATTAAAAGTTGGAATAGCTATAGTTAGATCTAACATAATAATGTTTCTTAATTCTAATTTTTACATATTACTTGTTCATCAAGGATTAGCATTTTCCCTCCCATTCCATAAGAGCATATTTCTCTAAAAAAAAGATTATTTTTTTTCTTAAATTCAAAGAATGCTCCAGCAACCCCTTTTAAAGATGAACCTGAAAAAGAAAAGAAATCATCTAAAATAAAAATAGTACCAGGTTGAATAATAGTAATACAAAAGTTTAGAGCAGCAAGAGTACTGACATAAGTATCAGAATCAATAAAAATTATTCTTGCCTTTTTGATACCATAATAACTGGGCTGCTTTATAAGAGTTTCACTAAAGAATCCCTCAATGAGTTTAAACTTTACTTTATTTTTAGAAACTTTACGTATTCTTTGAAAAACATTTTTATAAGATGTTTCAAAATTTAAATCTTTATATAGAGGATGTTTATCTTTTTTATCTAATTCACCAAATCCTTTAAAAGAATCAAAACCATAAAAATTAATACTACTCTTATTGTCAATTATTTTATTAAATTTTAAATAACATCTTATTGCGTTAGAAAAAGACGATCCTTCATAAATCCCGAATTCTAAATAATCTCCAGTTATATTTTCTATTGATGACAGATAAAGTGCTTTTTTGATGACATAGTATTTTTCTAAATTATGACTAACAAATGGACTTAAATTTGCAAAAAAATTTTGAGCTAAATTTTGTAGAAACTCTAGTTTAAGAAAATAACCAAATAATATATTAGGTTTGGTTTTCTTCATGATTTATTGATTATGATTGAATAATGAAAATTAATTTTTTCAAAATAAATAACTTTACTTTATTTTTTAATAAATATAACTAAATTCTACAGCAATCATTTCTTTTTTACATTAAAAATCTTTTTGGAGTTTTTTATTTATTAATATTTCTAATAACTAAAATTGTTATTATTGGACATATGAGTAAAAAATTACTAAAGTCTTTATGTTAAATATGTTTAGTCAAATTATTGTCTGAATTACAAAAGCTAAAAGATTTAAGCGCTAAGATTGGTAAAAATAATATGCTTGTACAATCCTCAGGAGGTAATACTTCTTTAAAAGAGGGTGAGGTAATTTATATAAAAGCTTCGGGAAAAAGATTAAGAGAGGCAAAAAAGTCTGAGATATTTGTTCAGATTAAAAGAAACTATTTGCAAAAAGAATTTTCTAATAAGAACAAATCTGATATTTCCCTAAAAAATAAATTAAGACCTTCTATTGAAACCATAATACACTTGTTATTAAATAAAAAAGTTATTATTCACACCCATCCAATAGAAATTATTGCAGCTACCTTAAATCCAAAAGCTAAGGATTATTTTAAAAAAATATTAAACGATCTTAATTGGTCTTTAATTCCTTATGCAGCACCTGGTAAATCTTTATCTATTTTAATATCTAAGGCTCAAGCGGCAACCGATCCCGACATTTATATTCTTGCTAATCATGGACTGATAATTTGCGAAGAGACTGTAGAAAGAGCGGAAGTTTTACATGATAAAATAATTTCAAAAATAAAATTGCAAAAAAGAAAACTATCAACAGTTAATTGGGCATTATTAAAAAAAATATCATCTCAAATTCCTGGAAGTTTCATCCCAAATTCACCGGTTATTCATAGTTTAGCAATTGATCCTTGGAGTTTTAATTTGTCTTGTAGAAATCCTTTCTATCCGGACCACTTAATTTTTTGTGGAAAAAATCCATATATAGTTTACGATTCAAAAAAAATAGAATTAGATAAATTATTAGAAGAAAAATATTTATTGATTAAAGGGGTAGGTGTTTTATTAAGAAAAAATAAAAATGAATTTCTTGAAGAAATGTTATTAGCTCAAGCTGAAATTTTCAGAAGAATTCCTTTAAAAAGTGAAGTCAATTCTCTTTCAGACCAAGAATGTGAGCAACTTTCTAATCGAGAAGATGAAATTTATAGAATTAATTTACAAAAAAAATGAAAATAATAATTCCTATGGCAGGATTAGGGATTCGTTTTTTAAAGGAAGGTTTCTCTGTACCCAAACCTTTGATTGAAATTGAAGGCTTACCAATTATTGCGCATGTTATAAAACTATTTCCTCCTGAAAGTCAATTTATTTTTATTTGTAATGAAGAACATTTATTATCATTTGAACTTGAAAATACTTTAAAAAATTATGCTGAAAATTTAAGAATAATATCGATAAAACAACATAAACTAGGTCCAGTTTATTCTGCAAAATTTGCTTTCCCTTTTATTGATGATGATGAAGAAATAATAGTAAATTATTGTGATTTCTGTTGTTATTGGGACTTTAATAAATTTATTCATTTAATAAAAACATCTAAATTAGATGGATGTCTGCCTTCCTATAGGGAATTTCATCCTCACTCTTTAAAAGGGAATGACTATGCTTTTATACTTGAAGAAAATGGGATAGTGAAGGAAATAAAAGAAAAAGAATCTTTTACTTACAATAAAATAAATGAATATGCTTCTAGTGGAACTTACTATTTTGCTAAAGGAATTTATGTTAAAAAATTTTTCACTAAGTTGCTTTCTACTAAACAAAGTATAAATGGAGAATACTATTGCAGTTTAGCTTATAATCTTTTGATAAAAGATAAAAAAAGAGTTGGTATTTTTGAGCTAGAACATTTTATGCAATGGGGTACTCCAGAAGACTTTATTGATTACAAGTTTTGGTCTGATACTTTTCATTACTTAAATGATAAAAAATTAAACAAAAAAGAGGATAGGGTTCTTGAAGGCATAACATTAATTGCTGCAGCAGGAGAGGGCAAAAGATTTAAGGATGCAGGTATTAAAACAGAAAAACCATTAATAAATATTTATGATAAACCTATGATTTTTAATGCTGTTAAAAGTTTACCAAAATCTCAAAAATATATTTTTGCTTGCCATAAAACAATTCTGAAATTTGATAAATTTAAAACCTCTCTTCATAAAAAATTTATAAATAGTGAAGTTCTTCAATTTGATAGAAGAACCATGGGACAAGCAGAAACTTGTTTAATAGCTTCAACGAAAATTAATCAGAATAAAAGATTAACAATTAGTTCTTGCGATCATGGTGTTTTATATAACCATTCAAACTTACTAAGCATTACTAATAATGAAAAAATAGATTTAATAGTATGGACAACAAAAAATTATCCTTACTCGTTAATTAATCCTGAATTTTATGGGTGGCTTACTTTGAAAAATGAAAAAATTGATGATATATTTATTAAGCAAAGGCCTAATGATATAAAGAACGCATACCTAATAATTGGGACTTTCACATTTAGAAAAGCTTCAATATTTACTGAACTAGCTAAAAGTCTATTGAAAAGAAATTGTAGAGTAAATGGTGAATTTTATATTGATAGCTGTATTGAGGATGCTATAAAATTGGGATACAGATGTAAAGTTTTTAATGTAGACAAATTTTTATGTTGGGGATCACCTGACGAATTATCAACATTTAATTATTGGCAAAGATGCTTTAATAAATGGGATGGTCATCCATATAGAATTGAGAACGATATTTTAAATAATAAATTTTGAATAATAAATTTGAAATTTAGATTAATTATCAAAATTACTTTTGTTAATTTATGATTAAATTCTCGATTATAGTTCCATGCTTTAATGAACTTGAATCTTTGCCATTTTTATTAGAAAAGTTTTTAAAGTATTTAAATAGAGATGATATTGAAATAATACTTGTAGATAATGGTTCTTATGATGGTTCAAAAGAAAAGATTCCTGCTTTAATTAAAAATTATTTTTTTGCAAAATCAATTAGGATTGAAAAAAATATAGGATATGGAAACGGAATATTAGAAGGTATAGTTAGTTCCACGGGAGAATATGTCGGATGGACTCATGCTGATTTACAAACAGATCCTAAAGATATCTTGGAGGGAATTAAGATAATAGAGAAATTTGAGTCCAATAAAAATTCAAAAGAAATTTTTGTAAAAGGAAATAGAAACAATAGGCATTATATTGATAATTTCTTTACTAAAGGGATGTCATTTTTTGTAAGTATAATTTTTGGAAAGTTTTTGTGGGATATAAATGCTCAACCTAATATTTTGCATAGAAAAATGATAGAAAGATGGCCAAACCCTCCATTAGACTTCTCATTTGATTTATTTATTTTTGTACAAGCGGTTAAAAGTAAATGTTTTATAAAGCGTTTTAATGTTAGTTTCCCTAAGAGAATATTTGGTAAATCTAAATGGAATTTTAATTTATATAGTAAATTTAAATTTTCTTTGAGAACAATTAGATATGCATTATTTTTAAAAAAATCTATAAGATAATATTATTTTAAAAGAAATGTTAATTATTAAACATAGAATCAACACAATATCTTCATTAAACCAAGTAGATAAAAAATACGGAGTTGAGATTGATTTGAGATCTTACAGGGAAAAAATTATTATTAGTCATGATCCTTTTTTAGAGGGAGTTAATTTTGAAGATTGGTTAGAAAACTATAATCATAAATTCCTTATTTTGAATGTTAAAGAGGAAGGTCTAGAGTCAGAAGCAATTAAAATTTTAGAAAAAAGGTTTATAAGTGATTATTTCTTTTTAGATCAAACTATTCCAAGTATTATAAATTTGTCAAATTTGGGCATCAATAAATCAGCATTAAGATTATCTGATTATGAGCCTTTAGAGTTTGTATTAAATTTTTCAAAAATTAGTACTTGGATTTGGTTAGATATTTTCCAAAATTTTTTTCTTGATAAAGAAGGTTTTCAAATCCTAAAAAAAATGAATTATAAGATTTGTTTAGCATCTCCAGAGTTACAAAATAAACCAATGGATGAAATTGAAAATATTCAGAAGAAGTTAATTGATGAAAAAATTTTTTTAGATGCTGTTTGTACAAAGTATCCTCTTAAATGGTTGAATTATTCTTCTTGATTTTTAAATTTTGGTAAAATTTTCACTTTTAAGAGACATTTTTTATTTTTAAATATTGTTTTATAGCCTTTATTGTATTTTTTGACTTGGTTTTCGAAAATTAATTTAGCTTTTTTGTATTCTTTTTCTGAACTTTTTATTCTAAAGTATCTTCCATCTTCCGAAAATTTATCTAAATTACTTGTGAAAAATAATTTATTAGGATATTTCAATTTATAATTAGAATTGTTAATTTTGTCATTAGATTTGCAAATGGCTATTAAATCTGGGTTCCCGATATTTTTCGAAGATAAGTTTATAGATTTATTAAAAAAAAGTGTCTTATTAATTTGATAAAAAGTAAAAGGCTGTTTAGGTGCGTATCCTATTATTAATGGAATAATAAAAGCGTTATCATCAAAAAATGAATAAGTATGGTATTCTTTTGAATCTATTAATTTCTTAATATATTTTCCTGTCTCAACAACTTCTTCGTTTAATCCGTAGTTTGTGTTCTTATTTAATTTAAATTTTGAAATCGAAGTGCCTTTTAAATCTAGTAATTCTTTATTAAAAAAACGCTTTTTATAAAGAATTAAATTTTTAAATCTTACAAATAGACCTAAATTGAATATAAAAAGTAAGGATAACACAATATAAAAATTCTTTTTTAAAACTTTTTTATATAATATTTTTTCTAAAAATAAATTAATTATTAATAATAATGTTAAAACAATTAACCAGGTTTGGTCTCTAAGCCAAACAGAAATATAGGAATATGAAAATAACAAAAAAATAAATCTGCTAATTAATTTTGTGTTATAAAGATTAAACTTCTCATTACTATTAAGTAAAGGCATGAATGATATGAAACCCATTGATATAAAAGGAATTAAAAAACTTCTATTAGTGGGTAATTTTAGAATTGTATAATTATTTAAGTCAGTCGCAAAAAAAATAGGCTCATATAGATTTCTTATAAGTAATTTTAAATCAATCCAATTAAGTTGTTCAAAAATTATTAAGAATGTAGGTATCAAAATAAGTCCTATAAAAATTAGAGAAAGAACTTTAAAATAATCTTTTTTAGGAAGATAAAATATATATAAAGAAATCGTAATTAATATGAAGAATGAAAGATATATAGAACTTAATTTTATAAATAAAGGATTTACAAATAGTACTATTCCAAGAAATATGTATTCGAATAAGATAGCTTTTTTGGAATTTGTATTTTTAGATTTATATTTTGAGATCAAAAAGTATAAATAATTTATAGTTAAGAGACATATAAGTAATGATAAATAGTCATGATAATATCCACCCCAAGGATATAGTAATGAGCAAGATATAATTCCAGCAGATATAATTCCAAAACTATAATTAAAATTAAATAAATTTATAAGAATTTTTTTTATTTCAAATACAAAAAGTAAGAACAGAATTAGTGATAGAAAAATGTAAGCATATTGCCATTCAAAACCTAATATAGTTGTAATTTTTATAAAAAATCCTAAAATTAACGGAGGTATTAAACCATGAGGATATGGAAAATCTATCCCAGGGATATTGTTTTCACTTGTTTGTATTCCAGAAATAATTATTATTCCATGATCATCATTGAGATTGGAAGGAACAACAAATAATACATAGTAAATACTTATAAACAATATAAATAATATTTCTTTTTTATTTATTAATTTCTGAATTTTTGAAATAGTCATAGTAAATTAAAGATACAAAAAATAATTTTTGAATTTAACTTTTATAAATAAAAATAATGAATTGATAAATTAATTGATTTAGTTATTAGCATTAAAAATTAGTTTATCCATTTACAAATAATTTTTCTTTTAAGGTAAAATTTCTCAAATAATTTAACATTTATAAAATTAAAAGTAATTTATTTTTTTTTCAAGAATAGATGCAATTAAATTAAAAATTTTTAATTAACTCTTTTAAAGTATAAACACCTATAAATGGTTCAGTTAAAGTTTTTATAGTGGATGCAGAACTGCCTAGAATACTATTTTTTACTGATATAATATCACCTTCTTGTAAGAATGGATTAGATTTAGATCCAGGAACACTTCTCGATGAATAACTAATTTGCTTTCTTAAAAGTGATCCGTCTCTTCCATATCTAATTAAAAATACTTTTCCTGAAAGCGGTTTTCTTGGACCAGAAAGATTCATAACATCGGATAAGCTTCCTTCAATAGGAATTCTAAATATTCCTTGATTTTCAATTTTTCCTGCAATTTGTATATTTATAAATTTAGGGGTAAGTCCTGAAATAATTGATAAAGGAATCAATTTAGAATTTCTTTCTTTAAGTCTTGGAATAAATATCTGATCTCCATCAAATAAACGAATATCATTAGTGTCATCTGATTCGTAAATTAATGAGTTCAAGTCAATAATAGCTACTTTCTTTCCTCCACCTTTACCTAAGGGAATATCTCTTATTACTTTAATTTGAGAAATATCACTATATGAAGTTAAGCCCCCTGATTCAAAGATCGCTCTTGATAAAGTTGAAAGATAATTTGATTTAGATTTTATATCGGAATCATTTCCAATTGAAATATTATTGTCATTATTTGAGAAAGATTGCAAAGATTTAGATTCGGAAGTTTCGGTACCTCTGATAAAATTGTTTTTATTTTCATTATTTGAGTAATCTGGAATATTAAAATCTAAAGAATTTTTTTGATTTTTATTCCTAGATAAAACTGATTTTTTTAATTCAGATTGAGATCCTTTTACTTGAAATTTCCTAAAAGCTTCAAATTTCAAAATTCCAGGATTTCGTACCTCTCCATTCGTAGAAACTCTTAAAGGTTTAAAAGATGTTATTTGTACAAATACCTTTGGATTTATCAAGAAATTTTGGTAACGTTCTTCTAGAAGTAATTCAAGTTCATCTGTTGTTAGACCTCTAATAAAAGTTTTCCTTAATGTTTCATTAGGATCTGTAGATAAAGCAGGTAAATATATTTCGCCCTCTTCGTTTATTCTAAATGTACCGGAACCTATAAATTTATATTCTGAAATAATGATTTCAATTATTGGTGAAATCAGAAACTCCTCATATCTTTTTTCTAAGATATCAGTTAATTCTTTTATAGTTAGACCACTAACATATGCATTTTTAATTCTAGGCATAAGAACTTGACCAGTTTTATCAATACGATATTCATTATTAAGTTCTGGTGTTTTTTTGAATTTTATTAGTAATACGTCGCCCGGTCCAAGAATATAATTATCTAAATTATTTCTTGGGATAAGATATGAAATATCTTTTAATTTTTCTTTTTCAAATTTATAATTATCAATTCCTTTTGGTCTGTTCTCAAATCTAATTGAAAGAATATCATCAGTATCAAGGATGTAGTCATCTAACTCACCTTTTGTCTCTAGGTAAGAGGTTTTTAATGAGTATTTATTTTCATAATTACTGATTTTAATTTGCTCAGCGTTAATAAAGTTTCCAAAACAAAAAGTTCCGAAGAAATTTAATATTAATATGGAAAGAATATTTTTAACGTTAAATTTATTCACTATTTAAGTGTTAAAAAATTATTATTATTTTAACTGATCATAACAATTAATTGAAAAACACAAAAAAAATGAAATTTCTTTGAGCAATAGTTTTTACAAATTTAATTCATTTACCAAAAATTTTAAATTATTTGTAACCTTTTGGATTCGATTTTTGCCATTTCCATCCATCTAAACACATTTCTTCAAGTGTTCTTTTGGGTGACCAATTTAAAATATTTTTCGCAAATGAATTTTCTGCAACTAAAAATGGAACATCCCCAACCCTTCTCTCAGCAAATTCATAATTTATATTTAAATTATTTACTTTTTGAAAAGTATTTATCAATTCCAATACGCTTACTCCCTTACCGGTGCCAATATTTATGCTTTTGAATTGAGCTTCTCCCCTAAGGAGATATTTTAAAGCAAATAGATGAGCTTCAGCTAAATCCATAACATGTATATAATCTCTTATACCTGTTCCATCTTTTGTGGGCCAATCTTTGCCAAATATTTTTAGTAGTTTTCTTTCCCCCGTTGCTACTTGAGTTATATACGGAAAAATATTGTTTGGAATACCCTGAGGACTTTCACCAATAATACCCGAGGGATGAGCCCCAATAGGATTGAAATATCTAAGACAAATAATTTTCCATTTTTTTGGATTTGATTGGTATAAATTTTTTAGAAATTTCTCTATTGTAGCTTTAGTTTCCGCATATGGATTGGAGGGGCTAATAGAGCAATTTTCATTTAATTTTTCGAATTTTTTAGATTCATAAATAGAAGCACTACTACTGAATACTATAATCTCACAATCATACTTTTTCATTACCTTTAATAAGGTAATTGATCCATTTACATTAGCATCCCAATATTCAAGAGGCTTTTTTATTGATTCAGATACTGCTTTTAAACCAGAAAAGTGGATTACTCCCTCAATGGGACTTTTTTCTTTTATAGAAGTGTCAAAAATTTTTTCTAATAATGCAGAATTTCTAATATCTCCTTTAATAACCTTTATGCTTTTTTTATTAATTTTCTTTGCACTATTTGAATAATTTACTGATCTTGAAATTGATTGAGGAGAGCTGTTTATAAAGGAATCTAATATTATTAACTCAAATCCCCTTTCGATAAGTACTAAACAAGTATGACTCCCTATAAACCCTGCACCACCTGTTATTAGGATTTTTGCCATAATAGTTTTCTACTATTTTCAAAACTCTTAAATAAATATAGGAAAAATAATGTTTAAATTTTACTTTTGAATTTAAATCGAAATTTTTGTTATTCTAAAATGTTTGAGAAAAAAATAAACTTATTTTTAATTGTCTAAAATTAATAAATAAGCAAAAAAAATAATTTTTTTGATTTTAGTAACTAAATGTTATTGTATAAATATTCATTTTAATAAAGTTTGTAAAATTTAAAAAAGTAAATATGAATAATTTGGAATTAAATAAAAATGAATATGAATCTATAAATTACTTAAAATGGAATAAGATTTTCTCTATTTTTAAAAGAAGAAAAATATTTATAACATCAGGTTTAAGCGCAGGTATCTTTCTTGGAGGTTTATATCTATTACTTAAAAAACCAGTATGGGAAGGTGAATTTCAAATAGTAGTATCAAATAAGGATGAATCTAAAATTTCAGCTGCTTTAATGAATACTCCTGGTCTTGCGAAATTTGCGGGCATAGATCAAGGATCAAATAAACTAGAAACAGAAGTTAAGATTTTAGAAAGTTCATCAGTATTGAATCCTATTTTTAATTATGTTAAGGATTTTAAAAAAGAAAAAGGTATAGATACTTCGCAATGGAGATTTAGGATTTGGAAAAAAAATAATTTCAATATTCAAATAGCTAAAAAAACTTCTGTTCTTAATGTAAAATATAAAGATAAAGACAAAGATCTTATATTAAATGTTTTAAATAAAATATCTAGCGCATATCAAATCTACTCAGGAAGAGATAGGAAGAGGAGCTTGGAAAATGGCATTGTTTATCTAGATGATCAAATTAAAATTTTCAAGGAAAGAAGTCTTAATTCTCTAAGAACAGCTCAGTCTTATGCAATAGATCAAGATCTCGCTATTTTGTCCAGTAATGAAGTGGATCAAGAATCAGTAAATAATCTAAATATAGAAGGAATAAGAATATCTGCAGCTAATCAAATAAGACTAATAAATGAGAATTTAAAAAGATTAAATAATGTATATAGTAAAAATGAAAATAAATCTAAATTAGTTTCGCAAATTTCTTTAATAGAAGAAATATCTAGCACAGATTTGTTTAGAGAATTAGAGGGAATAAATGCAAGGCTACAAAGAAATAAATACTACTACAAGGATTTCGACGAGGAACAAATTAAATTAAAGAATAGATTTAATGTTTTATCTGAACTTTTTTATAAAAAGGCAATTAATTTGTTAGAGGCTAAATTAAATGAAGCGAGAGCTAAATTTGCATCTGCCGAGAGGCCAAAAGGAGTTTTAATCAAATATAATGAGTTATTGAGAAAAGCAATAAGAGAGGAAGGGACTTTACAAAATTTAGAATCGCAAAGATTATTTACTGGACTTGAATTAGCAAAAAATCAACAACCATGGGACTTAATATCAAAAGCACAATTATCAAATAGACCTATAGCTCCAAGAAAAAAAAGGTCTTTAGGTTTATTTTTAATTGCAGGCTTTTCAGTAGGAGTTTTGCTTGCATTTATTAAAGAAAAAAGAGAAGGAATTATTTACGAAATTGATGATTTTAAGAATTTTTTACCTTACAAGTTAATAAAAAGTTTAAATAAATCTGAAATAAATGAATGGGATACTATTTTTAATTCTTTGAAACTTGGACCTTTATTAAAAAATAAATCTTCTATTGTAATAATCTATAATGGTAGCGATCCAAATTCTTATTACTCAAAATTCTATGATAAATTTAAAGCTATTTTTAAAGATAAGAAAGTTAAATTAACTAACCAATTATCTGAAACATTAGATTATGAAAGTCAATTACTCATATTTATGCCCTCACAATTAAAGATGAGCGACTTGCGAGAGTTTGACGAAAGATTAATTTTGCAAGGTAATAAAATTGATGGATGGTTTTATATAGATTTAAAATAATTTTTTTTTCTCAACTTTGAAAGTATTTAAAGTAATAAAATAAGTAAGTATTAAAAGATATGCTAATAGTGTAATTTGAGTTTTTAATGTTGAAGAACTAGCATGAAACAATGCTTTAATATTACCGTCAACAAAAAAATTAGATGTCATAAAAAATAAAGTACTAAATGTACAAGCTCTTATTACAATTAGCGAATTATGAATTTTGCTCATTAAAAACGAGAAAATAAATCCAAAAAAAGGTAATAAGAAAAATGTTAATAATACTCCATACTGGATAAGAAAGTAACCTAAAAAACTTGGAGCATCTGTATGATACCCAAATGTTTTATTAAGAATTTCATATGTAAAATATTTATCAGGTTGATACTGAATCCCATTTATTAAAGGTTCATAATTTGCATTGAATATATGGTCAATTATTTCAAAATATTGTTCAGCCCCAACTAATCTATTGAAAATTAAACCTAAAATATCCCCAAAATTGTTAAAGATACCTGTTCTAAGATAAGTTAAAAAAGAATAGCCAATAGGTATTAAGAATAAACAGATTAATAATAATAAATTTCTTATTTTTTTATTATTTTGTAAGTCTTGGAAGTAGATAATAAAAAGGCTTGTAAAGCCAATTAGGAAGGAAGTCTTGGTAAGTCTTATAATTGAATCTATTACTAGATGTATAATAAATAAAGAAGTAAGTGATGAAGTTAATAAATAATTCTCCATTGTATTTTTGGAAATTATTATTAATGACATTAATGTAATTGGAATTATTAGATCTTGAATTCTTATTATGAATCCTGCATTATATTGGGATGGATCATCCACTGGTCTAGAAAGAACCCCTACTCCTTTTCCAACTATTTCTGGGATTGAATAAGAAGCTAATAAGATACAAAATAAAACTAATACAAAATATACAACTTTTCTTACTCTTAATTTTTTATTTTCATTATTACTTTTTTTAATTCTAATCTTGATAAAATTACTCCCAAATAATAAACCAATTGTAAATAAAAAAAATAAAATTGGCATCAAAAAAATGCCTATTAAATCGAGTTCATTATTATCAATAA
>MDTB01057177.1_pt1 | contig 18975 bp, 19 predicted proteins | sample 811161 | NCBI WGS metagenome assembly MDTB01 (sample SAMN05326650, study PRJNA326480) | marine metagenome | isolation source: seawater | place: Mediterranean Sea | collected 2009
GTTGGATCTTAGGAAAAATTTTTCGTCTGCCACACTTGTTTCTGGGGCCACTGATTTTGGGCTGTGGATAACGAAGCGCTTAGATAGACCGACCCATATCATCCTCACAAAATTTTGTGAGCAGCTCCTTTTGAAAGAAATACGGCCCGATAATATAGAAATCGGTGCCGCGGTAACGATGGAAGATTTAGAAAATAGTCTTGTATCCGAATATCCCGAACTTCAGGAATGGTTTCAAAGGTTCGGGGGGCCGCAGGTTCGCTGCAGTGGAACCCTCGGGGGCAATATTGCCAACGGTTCACCGATAGGTGACTCAGCCCCAGTTCTGATTGCTCTTGGCGCTTCGTTGACGATACATTCGTGCCGAGGAAATCGAGTTATCCCTATGGAGGATTTTTTCATTGAATACGGAAAGCAAGACCTTCTTGATGATGAGGTGTTGGTCTCCATTTTAATTCCCAGACGAGCACATATCAGGCGTTTTGCGGTTGAAAAAATCAGTAAGCGATACGATCAGGACATCAGCATCGTCCTAGCAGCGATGGCCGAGATTTCTGGTGATAAGCCTAGTTATCGGTTTGCCTTCGGCGGAATGGCGGGCACACCAAAACTCGCCGAGAAAACAATGGAGTCTCTGAATCCCGATGATCTGACCTCTGACTTCAGTCCACTGTCAGATCATAGAGCAGAAGCTTGGTACCGCCTCGCTGTATCGAAAAATTTAGTGCGTGATTTTTTGGATGGGGAAGCATCTCGTGAATGATCTAGCCAAGCCATGGGGTACCTCGGTAGTTGGGGTGCCAGAATCTCACGACAGTAACTTAGAGCACTTAACCGGCCAGGCAGTTTACTGCGACGACATACCAGAGCCGAGCGGTTGTCTGCATGGTGCTTTAGTTCTGGGCCCGGCAACACCCAGTTGGGATTTGAGTATTAACGCTCCTGAGTTGATTCAACTCGAGGGCCTGTGCCCAGGCGATCACCGGTTTCTGAGCGCCGCAGATATTCCTGGTGAGAATAATGCAGGGCCTGTTGTTCATGATGAACCACTTTTGCCCTCCGATGAAACAAGTTACCCACACCAGCCCGTGGGGATGGTTCTGTGTTCGGATCGAGATCAGGCGCGTCGGGTTGCAAGAGAGTATCAAGTCAGCGGACGCCCATTGGAATCGATATTTTTGACCATCGCTGAAGCGGCAGGGGCAGGGCAGGTCCTCCACGAACCGCTGATTCTAGACAACCATTTTTCTGAGTCATTGTTCGTTGGGTGTGACTATGTCACCGAGTGTCGCATGTCGGTTGGTGGGCAGGATCATGTCTATCTGGAGGGCCAAGTTGCGTTGGCAATGCCCTCAACAGACGGTATCCACGTGGTAAGTTCAACCCAACACCCGACAGAGGTTCAGGACCTGATTGCCAACCTTCTTGGCGTCAGCGCGGCGAATGTGACCGTCGAGATCCGACGGATGGGTGGGGCATTTGGCGGGAAAGAGAGCCAGGCGGCGCACTTCGCAATGTTAGCCGCATTGGGTGCTCATGTAACAGGTAGACCTGTCAAGGTTCGGCTGGACCGAGATGACGACATGCGTGTGACAGGAAAGAGGCACGACTTCCTGATCAACTATAGGATTGGACACAATGCTGAGGGCCTTATTACGGTAGCGGATATTGAACTGAACTCCCGCTGTGGTTGGAGTTCCGATCTGAGTCGATCTGTAAACGATCGGGCCCTATTTCATGCCGAGAACGCGTACTTTATTCCGTCTGTAAAGATCGTCTCGAACCGATTTAAAACCAATACTGTGTCGAATACCGCGTTTAGAGGTTTCGGGGGTCCACAGGGAATGATCGGTATCGAGCGCTGCATGGACGTAATCGCCAGGGTTACGGGCAAAGATCCGCTTGAAGTTCGGTTCCTTAACCTATACGGGACACCTGGAACAGAAACACCGTACGGGATGTCCATTGATGAGGCTGTCCTTCCAAAAATAATTAGGAATCTTGCAGAGACGTCGGACTATCGTAATCGGAGGGCAAAAATTAATCTCACGAACGGGCAGTCAAAACGTACCAAGAGAGGGATCGCCCTCACACCCGTAAAGTTCGGCATCTCATTCACCGCTAGCTTTTTGAACCAAGCCGGTGCCTTACTAAACGTCTACAAAGATGGTTCGGTTTCCCTAAATCATGGTGGAACCGAAATGGGTCAAGGACTGCATACAAAGATCAGACAAGTTGTGGCAGATCATTTGGGCATAGATCAGCAAACGATACAGGTCACTGCTACGAGAACAGATAAGGTTCCCAATACTTCACCGACAGCGGCCTCCAGCGGTTCTGACCTAAATGGGATGGCCGCCTTGACGGCAGCCCGAAAGATCAGACAAAGGTTAGAGATTTTCCTCCGAGAGACCTACCAAACCTCTGCTGAAGTTCGATTCTCGCGTGGGATGGTTAGAGTCGGAGGTCACGAAATTTCCTTCAGTGAGTTAGCCAGAAGAGCATGGTTCGCGCGTGTCCCGTTAAGTGCGACCGGACACTTTGCGACGCCGGATATTGGCTGGGATCCGAAGACAGGTAAGGGTCGTCCATTCTATTATTTTGCCAATGGAGCTGCCGTAACAGAGGTGGAGATAGATACCCTGACTGGCGTGCCCAAAGTCCTGCGAGTGGATATACTCCATGACGTAGGGAAGAGCCTCAATCCAGCCATCGATCTAGGTCAGATTGAGGGAGGTTTTGTTCAGGGTATGGGCTGGTTAACGTCAGAGGAATTGGTCTATTCGAGTGCCGGTGAATTGTTAACGCATGGCCTCAGTACCTACAAGATTCCAACCGCCACTGATCGGCCCGAGATGAATATTCATTTGTGGGATGGCGCAAATCCGCGGGAGATGCTTTACCAGTCCAAAGCGGTCGGCGAACCACCCTTTATGCTTGCAATCAGCGTGCATTCGGCAATATGCCACGCGATTAGCAGTGTTAGCTCAGACAGTCAGTTTTGGCCACAGCTCAACGCGCCGGCAACTCCTCAAGAAATCCTAAGGTGTGTCCAGTGCGCGGTGCATGGATCCTAGTTGAAATCGTCAGAGTGTTAGGAAGTACTCCACGAGGCGAGGGTACCAAGATGTGGGTGAATTCCGACTCGCAGGTTGGTTCGATTGGCGGCGGCCAGCTAGAATTTTTGGCGACCAAGAGGGCCCGGGAAATGATAGCCGAGGGATCGACCGAGGCTTTGGCCAGCCTGCCTCTGGGCCCCGTCTTGTCTCAGTGTTGCGGTGGGATTGTAGACCTAACCTTCAACGCCGTTGAGAGACCTCAAACCGAGCCAGAATACGGATTTCCGATGTTTCTGTATGGACTGGGTCACGTGGGGTCTGCGGTATCTAGGATCATGGAAACAGTTCCTCATCCTCTTGTGACATTCGATGATAGGGAAGATTTGGGAGCTTCTCATATAGATGTTTTAGCTATGATCGATTCGGCCCCTGAAGAGGCATACCACTTGGTTATGACCTACAGTCACGAATTAGATTTTGAGATATGCAGGCGACTCATTGAGCGAAACGTCGGGGGCTCTGTCAGTTTGATCGGTTCGAAATCAAAAAAAGCTAGATTCGCGAGCCGACTGAGAAATCTTGAACTGGATTCCGAAAGGATAAATTGTCCGGTAGGTGTTGTCGGAATACGTGGCAAGGAGCCCTCGGTTATTGCGGTCTCAGTAGTAGCCGAGTTTCTTCTGTGGCAAGCCGCCGAAGCGATATCCGAATGAGAATAAACCGCCGCGTTTTCAAAGCCCTCCCTTGGTGTGGTGCTTCATGACGACTGACTCAAATGGCGCAGAATTATGCGAGCCGTTTGTTATTCAAGGCCGACTATTTACGCTCCTCAACGAAAGCAGTGTAGACAAGTACGATTACTTTGATAGTGGTTCGATGGTCGTAGGTGACCAAGGCAGGATTCTGTATGTTGGCCCGAGCGTCCCAGCGGAGTATTCACACTACCGGGTCAAGGAAACTCAGCATCTTATTTTCCCAGGATTTGTTGATGCCCATGTTCATTATCCTCAGCTACCCGTGATTGCATCCTACGGAGCATCGCTACTTGACTGGCTCGACAAATATACTTTTCCTGAGGAGTCTAAATACAGTCAAAGACCCTACGCCGAGAGACGCGCTCATCAGTTTGTGGAGCTGATGCTGCACAGAGGAGTGACCTCAGCGGCTGTATTTTCAACCATTCATCAAGAGGCCTTCGACTCGCTGCTGGGGGCGGCTTCTTATTCGGGCTTTAACCTTGTCTCCGGAGTCACGGCGATGAACCGGGGCGCTCCCCATCATGTATTAGTTGACGTGGGACTGTACAAAGAGATGAGCGCAAAGGCCATAGAATCTGGTCTTTGTGTGGAGAGATTTCGGTACGCAATGACACCACGCTTCGCTCTCTCTTGTACGGAAGAAATGCTAGAATATTGTGGCCAACTACTAGAATCGAATCCACGTTTGCTGATGCAGACGCATATCAACGAAACCGAGGATGAGGTTTTAGCCACATCAAATTTATTCCCGCGTGCTACCGACTACTTGGATGTATATGACGCATTTGGACTGCTTACCGATCGATCATTATTTGCGCATGGTATCTACACAACCGAATCTGAATATGAGAGATGGGCCGCGTCTGGCGCCTCTGTGATTCATTGTCCCACAAGCAATACGTTCTTGGGCTCTGGATTGTTCGATGCGTCCGGATATATCTCGAGAAATATTAACATCGGTATGGGAAGCGATGTCGGGGGTGGGGTCTCATTAAATCCCTTCGTTACGATGTCGGAGGCGTATAAGGTTGCCAAGTTGGGTGGTCAGGTATTGGACCCTCTTCAATTGGTTTATTGGCATACATTGGGAGGCGCCAAGGCCATCAATCAAGCAGATTTTATCGGATCTTTAGAGCCGGGTAAGTGGGCAGATTTTTGTCTGATTGATATCACGAGTGACGATCTAGGCTTTGAGGTATGGGAAAGATCTCGTAGTGTCGAAGAGAAATTATTTGGGTTGATGTTTTTGTTGCCTGATTCCAAGAACAAGGTTGTCGAAACCTATGCTGGCGGTATCTCACGCTGGCGAGATGCGAGTTGTCTTGGATCTGTATAGGGTACTGCGATTGAGAGGCCAGTCAGGCTGCGTGCTAGGAGTATATCTTGGGGATGGAGATGTCGCGATATTGAGATTGGCTGTTGCTGGTAATCATCGTAATCGTCAGCCTAGCTTCACCCCTCGTGGTGCTCGAGTCGTCAGCGGAAAATACTGACTAGATGCGAGATTTCAGCGCTTTGTCCCGCAACCGTCGGATTCGCTTCTCGATCAATTCGTTGTTCGGCATGAGTTTGAGTAGTTGCTGTTCCGCCTGAATCGCACGCTCATACTGTTCAGTAGTTTCAAAAATCATCGATAATCCACTAAGTGCCCCAAAATGTCTTGGCTCTAAGATTAATGTTTGGCGGATATCCAGGAGCGACGACTCGAAGTCACCCAGCACAAAGAATGTGGTTGCACGTCTATTCCATGCCTCAGCGAAGGCAGGCGCCGCATCAATCACCTGGCTGAATTGGGTAACAGCATCCTGAGCCTGTCCAGACTGCAGAGCCTTAACGCCTTGATCAAAGAGAGGCTGCAGCGACAGAGAGTTCTCTGGAAGTTCGTACCAGTGGGACCAAATCTTATTCTGGATTTCAGAAATTTCGACAAGGTTATTGGACTCCCGGAGGGCATTAAAGAGTTTGCTGAGCTCGGATTTGGTCTGATCAGCCTGAGCGGTACTTAAACAACCTACCAACAACGCTGTTATTACTTTTGCGAAAAAGCGCATTTTTACCTCCGACTACCCAAAGACTAAAACGAACTACCTGAGATAAAAAGTACTTCTGTATGCGGGTTAAAAATTGTGTCGGCTGAACTAGGCTGCCTGGGTAGAATAAACACGAGGCTGGAAAGCATTTTCATGTTCAAGGTAGCTGACCGTGCCACAAGGATGCTGGTCTTATCTGGGCGCATAAGGCTATGGCTTTAGATTTGTGATGAGGTCCAGACAGTTCCCACACTGCCCCTGGATTTCTATAACTTGATTCTTGTGGGCCTTGAATGTTGACGACAGGGGCATCTTCAACAGCCGTGATATCTCACGGTGTTCCTCGATTTTCTGACAACTTGTGCAGTGCTGGAGTACATGGATATGGTCTCTGTGTTCGTCCTTACAAACTACAAATTTGTTTGCTGACTCTATTTTGTGAATCAGCCCAAGCTCGACCCAGAAATCCAATACTCGATAGATTGTGCTGATATTAAATGACTCATCGGAGCGACTGTTGGTCAGATCTCGGAGCTCGTAAGCAGTGATCGGTTCACCAACCAATTCTAGAGCCCGAAATATAGTAATCCGCTGCGGTGTGACGGTCTTTCCCGCCGAACTAATTTTTTCAGCCAGTTTGACCTTATCGATCGCCATCGGCGCCAGGAACGACCGGAATCATCTCCTCTCCAAGGTTTAGCGTGGTGATCTCAGCCGCTACGAGACTATAACCACTATCGGCTATCTCGAAGCTCTGAGTACCGACAGACAGTCGGCCCGACACTATGATGGGCTGGTAAAGGTCTCGTAGTGGTGTCGGTATAGTGGTCGTATCTACAAGCAGTGTCTGATTCAGCGGTGGTGGTGGGACATGGATGCACTGTCCCGCCTCTGGGACGAGCAAGAACTGTGAGACCTTTTCCCCTCGTACCTCTATTGGAACCATGAAGCCTGCGATCTCGATGGATTGACCTTCAAGAAGGGGATTGATCACCCTACCAGCCTCGTCGAGTTGACTCTGGAATGTGGGGTTGAATAGTAGCTCGAAGTAAAAATCTTTTGGCACAAAATCGTAAGCTCCTGGAGGAATCAAGCTATCCCAGGCGTTTTCCCAGCGAACAAAGTCCTCCTCAGTAGCCTCATAGCCGGACGCAACTGCGTTGACTGCGGTGATCAGGCTGAAAAAAATTAGTGTGGCCAAAAGGCGTGCTATTTGAATCAATCAGCGAACCCTCTGTGCAGGGAGCGTCTAAATACCATACCCGCGGGTATTAGGCTCGCTCCTAGACCCGCCAGAACGATAATCATCAGCGTCATCAGCTCGTTCGCGGCTAACCAGGTGAGTTGAATACGGATGCCTGCCCACTCGCCCAATAAGTCTGCGACGCCGAGTGTTAGGATCCGCACCAAAATGACAGCAGTTAGGACCGCGGTAAGACTAATCATGAATGTTTCTAGGAGTACGAGGCAGGCCAGCCTGGGTGGCGAGGCCCCGAGCGCACGCAATATTGTCATCTCACGCGTCCGGCCATCTAGTCCGGTCATTATCATCGTTACCATTCCTATTATGCTGATTCCGATTATCAGCCAATTAAGAAGCTTGAATACCGAATCTACCGTGCCGACCATTGACCACAGTTCGGCAAGGGCAACACCGGGGATGACGGCACTGACGGCCTCCTCGGGGTAGTCGTTGATCTTCCGGGTGAATTTAAATAGACCCAGCTTAGATTTCAGCCCGAGATAGACCGCGGTTACGGTTTGGGGGTACAGACGGTCTCTAGGTATTGCGTCTATATCGAGACCTTTCAGGCTCACGGCCTTACTCCCATTCTTCCATCCCAGATGAATCAATTCGTAGCCTTCGAGACTTACAAAAACCGCTCGGTCCGTTGGAGTTCCTGTGGGCGCGAGAATTCCGGTTACCTTAAATGAAAAGTCATCATGTAATTCACCGAGCATCTCAGAGCCATGTGTCACAAAAATCGCCGTTCCCAGGGTGTATCCCAGTGCCTCCGCGACATCACTCCCTATAACAACCTCGTTAAGGTCGCTGAATGTATTTCCTTGAGCGAACACCAGTGGTTGATCGCCAGCAAATTTGATGCGATCGAAGTATGCGTCTGTCGTCGAGATGACCCTAAACCCTCGGTGGTTGTCCCCAAGCGCTACTGGCACTGACCACTCGACCATCGGATCGCTTGCGATGTCTGACACGGTTGCCGTCGTGATGTTGTTTGTTGGCTTTCCCAGATGGAACACGGTGTAGAGGACCAATTCCAGTCCACTCCCTCTCGGTCCAAGTACTAGGTCTACGCCGCTCAGGCTCTGGTTAAATCCGCTTTTTGTAGCCTGTTGGATTCGGTCGACGCTGAGAAGAAGCGCCATAGAGGCCGAGAGGGCAACGACGACAAGACCAACCGGGATCAGCCTCGAGCGCATCGATGCCATCGCTAGCCGAAACATTATTCCCGCCCAATCCTGATCACCCGGTCGAACCATGGGATGATCTCGGGGTTGTGACTGATAACGATAATAGCCTGGGACGAGGACTCAACGGAGCGGTTCAGCTCTGAAATGAATTTCTCAGTAGCCGAAGGATCCAGTGCCGAGGTCGGTTCGTCGGCAAGAATAAGCTCAGGCCCCCCGAGCATCGCCCTGATGACCGCGATCCGCTGTTGTTGTCCGACACTAAGCTCGTTTGGCCTCTTGTTAAGAATATTGGACGTTAGGCCTAGCTTATGTCCCAGTGAGGTCGTTTTGTAGGTAACGTCATCTATCTTGGCCCGACGTGTTCTTGAGAACTCAAGCCCGAGGACCGCATTCTCAAAACCAGTTAAATAGGGAATGAGGTTAAGCGATTGAAAAATAATCCCAACATGGTCCGCTCGAATTTTGTCGAGTTGGATTGGGCTCAGATCTTTGTAAGATTGGCCGAGTAGCCGAATCGATCCAGCTTGAACGGGCAGCACGCCTGAGAGCAAGTTCAGGAAAGTTGATTTCCCGCTACCGGACGCCCCCACTAGTGCAATTTTTTCGCCCGTAGATACTTTGAGGTCTGGGAATTGGAGTTTTTCACCAGACCCGTAGTCGTAACTCAGGGCGTTGGTCTCTAGGATCAAATTGAGGTTTTTACTCTTTCTCGTGTTAATGAGTCCGATAATGAACGATCCCCGACCACACCTTCAACCTCAATCTTCTCAAGATCCTCAAACCTCTCAAAGGCTGGCCCGAAATCGAAAGCGGTAATCTTATCCGGATGCCCGCAGGTTAGGTTAGCCTCAATGACCACGTCCTTATGCCCCGAGTCTTTGCTAGCTCCCCCGTCTGTAACGACGTCCCTGAGTGATTGGTCTATCTTTTTTTGAACACATTCAGCCGAGTCAGGTAGGCGCACAAATTCAAAGATGCTAGTGATTTCTTTTAGTTCTTCGGTTAGGTGGGTGTGGTCCCTATCACCCTTGTGTTCGTCGTGCTTATGTTCGTCGTGCTCTTGAAGCTGTGCGATTGGGAACTCATAGTTCACCTGCAGCGTCGTCCCGTCTAAAACTATTTGCACATGGTTCAGACCGTGGACGTGTGCCCCGGCGTGTCGTTTTTCTGCATGCGCAAAGCCAGCCAAAAAAATAATAACCAGAGTCACAATGATCCGCATGAATTACTCCAAAAAAATTATTAATAAAAATGCAATAGTATTGCAATACAAGGCTACGTCAAGGCCTTGCTGCATGAGGTTTTGGCTCCCCGATTCATGCACTTTCTGGCCGAAAAATAATATATTTATACTTACATTGAGGAACGGACAAGATGAACGTTATAAATCGTCGCGCCAACAAAAATCGTGGTTTGTCATTGGCCGTTTCGGCGAACGAAATAATACTTTGAAAACATAATGATTACTGGCCTTACGTTCGTTGCATTTGCTGGCCTATGTATCACCACCTCAGACTAAAATCGGAAAAAATTTAACGTTGCAACTATTTGATCCAATAATGTCTGAAATCTCTTGGTGCCCCAAAAGAATGGTTTGATTCAAATGAGTCGCACAGATTTTCTAAGGCGAGACGAGACAATTGACTTAGGGAACCAGCCAAGCTGGAAGCTCGTGCGCCGCGAAACCCGAAATCGCTGCGTCCACACAATCCCTCAATGACCCCAATCTAGAGTGCCTGTTACTTAACCCGTGGGCGTAGTGGGCATATTTACCAGAATTGGTCATTAGACCTTTAGCTTCGGGCGGGAAAATAGGCTCAATAATCGAGCACCAACAGAGGTCGGGCATTAGTTGTACGCCTGCGTCTTCCAATTTCTTGGTAATTCCCTCAGCCTCTGCACGTTGAATGGTGTGGCGGCCAGCAGTAATTTTCATTCGGGTTTGGATGTGACGTCGTCTACCAGCAAAGAGAGCGCTTATCTTTCTTATTTCCTCGATCGACGCATGTGGGCTTCCAACAGCGACCAAATCAATTTTTTCGAGTCCACGATTAAGCTCAAGCCAAGCATCCTTGAGGTTCTCACGATTGATCAGATGTATCGGATGTTGCTCACAATTCTGAGACGACGATTCAGGTGTTTGGCCAAGAATATGTAGCATTGGTGCACCGGAAGTTGTTCCAAAAGCAGCGCATAGAGATTTTAAATCATCGATTGTTGGTGACAAACTTTCGAGCCCCGTAATCAAAGGGACTGCATCGGGTGACAATTTACCAGCAAGCCAACCGACGAGAGGCCATAAGACCTCATCATCAGATGTCCACTTCTGAGGAATCGCTACCTCGATTTTTACTCGAGCTTTTCTTCCAAGTGTTGAATACATACCAACAGCTGGCGCCCGCCCCGTCATCGCGATGAATAGATCGAGATAGTCTGGATGTTTTTGGGTTCGGGCACCAAGAACGGTGTTCGCGAAAATCACTGCATTTGATTCCGACCAACCTATATTTTCCCCGAGTTGAGGTTTGTCGGTCAGAAGATATGGTGCACAGGTAAAAGTCGGTTTGACCCCCATCTGAACGTATGCATCAGCCAAACGGCTCGCCCGTTTACCAAAGTCCTTATCGAGCCCCGAGTCTTGCCAATTCTCACGATCGACCGAGATGGCATTAATCGTTGTCGGGATGATCACTTGAGCACCGAGCTGAGCCATTTTTTCAGCAAAAATGAGATTGGCGTCGTGTGCCAAGATACAGCCATCGATGTGACCTTTGTCTACATTGATCAAACTTGACGCGTTTTCGACGGCTGCCATCACGCAAATCGTTTCCATCGCAGCTTTGGCGACATTGCCATGATCACCCTTCAAATAGGCGTGGTCGTTTTCAGATAACACGAGTTGAGCTTTTGATATTAGGTCTAGGTTGATAGTTTGACCAGCCAGTACAAGCTTACGATCACGAAGTTCAACTAACTTTTCCCTCGCGACAGTATGGTAGTTTTGCTGAGACAGACAGATTATAGGAATCGGGACCCCAAATATCCGATCGCATACGATTGATCCCAAGGTCAATACTTGCTCTGGTTCGTTGAAAATAATCATTGCTGGGGCACGCTTGTTGAGGGCCAACTGCAATAAGACACCACTTCCACTGCATGAGCCTCTGGATGTCGGCATCAATAAGCATTTGCCGGATACAGAATCTCCGTGGTTGGGGTGATGTGTGTCGATGATTAGTCCAGTGTCTGGGTCGACGCCTCCCCAGAAACTTAATCCTTCTCCACAGACTAGAACTTTGCCGCTGGCGCACCCCTCCACAATCAATTGATTTTTTTTGATCGAGCCGTCGTGTTTATGTTTCATGCATGTCGAGCCCTGTATGAAAAGTTCCTCGTAACGTCAATCAGTTGGGTAGTTTGGGGAATGAGGCTAAAAGCGATTCCTTAGCTCCTAAGATATGATCTCTCAGTAGTTCCGCAGCCAAATCTGCGTTATTTGAGAGGCAGGCATCGAGGATTGCTAAATGCTCACCCTTCGCTTTATCCATACCATCGCTTACGACCAGTTGGGCTCTTATATACCGATCTACTCTGTCCATTGCGTTGTCAGCGACTTCCCTGGTGAAGGTTTGGTCGCTGTCAGCGTAGAGCGTGTGATGAAAAATTCGATTAAGGTCGCCCCACGCCAAGGGATCAGTTGATTTAGAGAAATCATTGCACTGAACGATGGCCAATTGTTTTGTTGAGTCGCTCATCCGTGGAACCGCGTTCCTCAATATTTCAGGTTCCAGCAAAGCTCTAAGATTGAAGATTTCGGAGGCTTCATCGGCTGATAGACCCACAACGACAGAGCCTTTAAATCGTTGTGTCTTAATTAGACCCTGCTCCTCTAAGCGTGAGAGAGCTTCTCTGACCGGAATCCTGCTAGTTTGAAACGAGCGAGCGAGCTCGTCCTGACGTAACGGTGTCCCCACTGTGATATCACCCTCAATAATTGCTTTCCGAAGAGCTGAAAAAATTATTTCGGATGCGGATTTTGTTTGTGAAATGTCGACGAACTTAACCTTCAAAATTTCTCCGATTCGCTCGTTGTACATTGGATACAATATGCGATAAATTCGACGACGGCAATAAAGCTAATAACAACCATAGCGGGTACAAAGATGATAAAAAAACTAGTTAGCATGGCGGCAATAACGATGATGATTGCCGGGACCTCAATGGCAGATACGCTGGACGATATAATTGATCGCGGTAAGTTAAGGTGCGGAGTCGTTCTGGACTTCCCCCCTATCGGATTCAGAGACTCAAACAATCAGCCGGCAGGCTTTGACGTTGAATACTGCAAGGACATGGCGGCTGCTTTAGAGGTCGAGCTTGAGCTTCTTGAACTGACATGGGCCGATCGTTTACCCGTAATCGTGACTGGTCGTGCAGATGTTGTTTTTGGCGCAACCTCGGACAGTTTAGCTCGCGCTAAGACTGTGGGATTCTCCATCCCCTACGCTATCTATTATGCTCAAGGTATTGTCAACTCAAAGAGCGGCATCAAAACCTTTGAGGATATAAAGGGCAAGCGTGTCGCCGCGGCCGTAGGCACCGTTCCAGAGCAGGAGTGGTTAAAAATTGCGAAGGAGTGGGGCGAGGAAAACCTATATCAGGGGTACCAGAGCGAGAACGAAGTTTTCCTCGCGGTCGCGCAGGGCAAGGCTGATATTGGGATAACCACCAATACAGCTGTAAAACCGATTTCAGAACAGTATGATACGGTCGACCCTGGCCCCCGTATGCCATGGACCACAGACTACACTTCGGTGGTCGGCAAACGGCAAGATGTTAGCTGGCTAAATTACTTGAATTTATTCGTTACTCAACAAGTGCGCTCTGGTCGTTACCAAGAGCTTTGGGGCCGGTTTGTAGGCGGGAAAGCTCCTGAGCTGAGAATTCCGGGCGTGATGTACTAGCTGACCGAAAAATGAGGGGTCGTGCCCTTAGTGGACGACCCCCTTTTCAGTAACTGGATGTTTGAGTATAACTTTCACTGGCGACCTGTTTTTAGGAGCCTTCCGGATCTTCTTGAGGCGGCCCTAACTACTCTGCAGGTTGCTTCCTTGGCTATGACTGTGGGTGTTTTGCTCGGGTTCATTTTAGCAGTGGGTCGGATGCGGGAAACTGGAGTGGTCTATTGGTTCGCTACAACCTGGGTTGAGCTAGCTAGAAACACACCCGCTCTGTTTCAGTTGTTCTTTTTTGGTTTTGGGCTGGGAGCGCTTGGGCTTCATCTATCGCCTTACTTGATCGTACTGGCGGGCTTGACTTTTAATACGGCTGGTTACTTGGCAGAGAATTTTCGCGGTGGTTTTGAGGCAATTCCATCTACTCAGCTGAGAGCTGCACGGAGTCTCGGGATGAACCCTTGGCAGGCCTACACACGGATATTGATTCCCCAAGTCATGCGGATTGTCTATTACCCGATGACTAACCAATTTGTTTGGGTTGTTTTAATGTCCTCCCTAGGGATGTTAGTTGGATACAGAGAGCTCACCGGAGAAACGCAATTTTTTGCGAGTAAAACCTACAGGATTTTTGAATATTTTGCTGTCACGGCGGTCATTTATTACGTGATGGTCAAAGTGATCTTGGTCCTTTCCAAAGTCTTTGCATCTCGATTTTTTAGGTATTAGGAATTTTAATGGAGCAAACAGTAACTGTTTTTAGCGGCTTCAGTGCTCAAGACCTGTTGTTCCTAGGGGAAGCGGCTTTGAGAACCCTTTGGATTTCTTTGCTGTCAATCGCCATTGGTTCACTCCTTGGCGCTATTTTTGGGTGGGTACTTTACGAGACCAAATATTGGGGTGGAATTCTTGTCAATCCCGTCTTGGATATGTTTCGTTCTGTTCCGTTAATCGTTCAGCTAGTTCTCTTCTATAACTTTGCGCCAATTGTCGGCCTCAACTTAGACGCATTCGAGTCTGGGCTGGTTGTGCTGACCATGTACACCTCCGCTTTGGTGGCCAACGTAGCGCGCGGTGGCATTGAGTCGGTGGGCAGGTCGATGCGTATCGCTTCTCGGTCTCTAGGAATGTCATATTGGCAAGATATGTGTTACGTGGTGTTTCCAATTGGTACCCGTGCGATTTTCCCCTCGTGGGTTGGGGTCGCACTGGGCGTTATGAAGGACAGCGCACTTGTTTCGGTCTTGGGATATGTTGAGCTTGTGAAGGCGAGCCAGGTGCTGATCACGCGCACTCAGGAGCCTCTTCTCATTATCCTAGTGGTCGGAGCGTTCTATTTTGTCCTCTCTTATCCAGTGTCGCGATATTCAGCGAAGCTTGAACGAAGGTGGTCGCAATGATCAAAGTCAATGGGCTACACAAATATTTTGATGATCTCCACGTTCTCCGCGGAATTGATCTAGAGGTACAGAAGGGGGAAGTCCTCTCGGTAATCGGTGCATCTGGATCAGGAAAGTCAACATTGCTGTACTGCATCAACGGGATCGAGCAGATTCAGGAAGGCTCGGTATATGTCGATGATGTTGATGTGCACGCAAAGGCGACTGACTTGAACAATCTTCGACAGCGGTTAGGGATGGTATTTCAGCAGTGGAATAGTTTCCCCCACTTGACTGCTCTGGAGAATGTGGCCCTAGCCCCTCAGATTGTTAGAGGGCTGACGAAGTCAGAAGCTAAGGATGTCGCTATCAAACAACTCGAGCATGTCGGGCTTGGTGATAAGTTTGATGTCTATCCTAACGCCCTGTCTGGTGGCCAACAACAACGATTGGCAATCGCGCGAGCTTTGGCTATGGACCCTCAGTACATGTTGTTCGATGAAGCCACATCAGCCCTAGATCCTGAGTTAGTCGGTGAGGTTTTGGATACGATGCGGGTGCTTGCTGAAGAGGGGATGACCATGATTTGTGTGACCCATGAAATGGGATTTGCTCGAGATGTATCCGACCGAGTTGCCTATTTTCATGAGGGCGTTGTGGAAGAAATTGGGTCACCGGATCAGATATTTGCAGACCCAGAGTCCGAGCATACGAAAAAATTTTTAGCAAAAGTAAGGTGATTTAGACAGGTCAATTTCTATTTCGAGATAGACGCGAGACCGCTTGTATAGAGGTTCAGATGATGAGAACAAGCATATTCACTGGTTGCGTGCCAGCTTTAATGACCCCATGCGATAAGCATCGAAAACCCAACTACGACGCGCTTGTCGAAAGGGGGTTGTATCTTATCGAGCAAGGAATGTCTGCCGTGGTCTATTGTGGATCCATGGGCGATTGGCCCCTGCTGACAGATTCTCAGCGGATGGAAGGTGTGAGCGCGTTAGCAGAGGCAGGCGTGCCTGTAATCGTGGGTACAGGGGCTATTAATTCGGAGTCAGCTGTTGCTCATGCGGCGCATGCACAGAGGGTTGGTGCGCAGGGTTTGATGGTAATCCCTAGGGTGTTGTCCAGGGGTAACTCGCTAGAGGCCCAGCGATACCATTTTAAGGCAATCTTGGAGGCTGCCGCTGATTTACCTGCGGTCATCTATAACAGTCCCTACTATGGGTTTACTACTCGAGCCGACCTGTTTTTTGCCCTGAGATCAGAGCATCCAAATCTGGTTGGGTTTAAGGAATTTGGTGGGTTTGGGGACTTACGGTATGCGTCGGAATATATCACCTCTAAGGACCCGGACGTTACTTTGATGATTGGCGTAGATACGGCGGTATACCATGGTTTCGTCAACTGCGGTGCAGGAGGGGCAATTACTGGGATCGGAAACGTTTTGCCCAAGGAGGTCCTCCTTCTGGCTGAGTTGTCTCAGAAAGCGGCTGCAGGAGACGCGATTGCTCGTCGGAGAGCACGAGAACTTGATGAAGCCATGTCTGTGCTCTCAAGTTTTGATGAGGGCGTGGATTTGGTGCTTTATTACAAGCACCTCATGGTTTTGGAGGGAGATGAGAACTACTTACACCACTTTAATAAGTCCGACCGTTTGACAGATGCTCAGAGAAATTATGCTGAGTCACAGTTTTATGTGTTTAAGCAGTGGTTCGAGTCTTGGACCCAGCTTGAGAGTCTCCAGTGAAAATTTTCGACAGCCACACTGAGGGTGAGCCCACTCGAACTATTTTCGAAGCCGGTTTCGATCTGGGATCCGGCTCTCTGGCTGAGAAAGCAAAGGTATTTGAACAAAATTATCGAGATTTTTGTGGCTCCGTTCTGAAGGAACCCAGAGGGAATGATGCCTACGTGGGCGCCTTGGTGATAGATTCCGAAGAATCTGATTGCGCTGCCGGGGTCATTTTTTTTAATACGGTCCAAAATTTAGGAATGTGTGGTCACGGCACGATAGGATTAAGCGCAACGATGGCCTACATGGGTCTCATAAAGCCTGGCCAACATAAGCTTGAAACACCGGTAGGCAAAGTGGCAATCAATCTCAAAACTCCAAACCGAGTATCGGTCACCAATATTGAGAGCTTTAGGCTACTGAAGAATGTTCCCGTTGAGGTCTCGTCTTACGGGTCGTTAACTGGCGACGTGGCGTGGGGTGGAAATTGGTTTTTTCTTGTGAAGAATTCACCGATCGATATCAGGTTGGAAAACTTGCGTGAGCTCACAGATTTGAGCTTACAAATACGTAAGGCACTAGAAGCTAAGGGTATTACGGGCTCACAAGGAGCGTGGATAGATCACATAGAACTGTATGGGACGCCGGAGTCCGCCGAGGCAAATAGTAGAAGTTTCGTTTTGGTACCCAGCGGTTCTTATGATAGATCTCCGTGTGGGACAGGGTGTTCGGCGAAGATGGCCTGTCTAGCGGCGGACGAGGCTTGGCCAGCTGGGAAGACCTGGATTCAGGAGAGCGTTATCGGGAGTACCTATGCGTTGGCATACGAGCAGGGGGGCGACGGGGGCGTGATTGTTACCATCGAGGGTACGGCCTTCGTCACGGCTGAGGTCACATTGATTTTTGATAGCCAAGACCCGTTCAGGTGTGGGATTTAGTCGTGGAAATCTGTCGTTGCCTAACGCGACAAAATTTGGGCGTCGGCTTAATCTATGAATCCTAAACAAGGTGTCGTTGTTGTAGGCTCCGGAATAATCGGCATCAGCGCCGGCTTAGCACTTCAACAAGCTGATTTTAGCGTCCGAATTGTAGATAGAGGAGGGCCGTCCCAGAAAGCTTCGGAGGGTAATGCCGGTGCCTTTGCGTTGGCAGATATCGTTCCGTTAGCGACTCCGGGGATTATGAGGGCAGCACCGGGTTGGTTACTGGATCCACTGGGGCCACTAAGCATTCGGCCTTCGTATGTTTTTTCTATAGCCCCTTGGCTTATGAAGTTCTGGCGCGCGAGCTGGAGCGATAGGTTTCCGTCATTGATGAAGGCTCAGGCCGAGTTGATGTCCTTGTCGAGGTCTGCTCTCGACCGCCAGGCCCGACAATATCGTGGGGAACCGTTATTGAGGCGAGCGGGTCAACTCCGACTATACGATGGCAGAGATACGTTTCGAGCAAGCTCCTCTTATTGGCAGGCTTGCGAAGAATACGGCATTACTCATGACCTTTTAGGGTCTTCCCGAGAGATAGAAGAGATCCAGCCGGGGCTGTCGACAAAGTTTCAATACGCGGGCTACACACCAGACTGGTTGAATGTGAGTGATCCGAAGCAGTGGTTAAAACATCTGCATGATCAATTTGTTGATCGCGGAGGGTTGGTGGAGTGCAGAGACGTGCGATCGATTTCCGCTAATTCAAGCGTGGTTGAGGTCTATTGCGTAGACGAGACACTGAGCTGTGACTATGTAGTTATTGCAGCTGGCGCCTGGTCGAAGTCCTTGGCTCAGGCTACTGGTGACGATATTCCCCTCGAGACCGAGCGGGGATATAACACGACGTTCAGTCCAGGTCATTTTGATTTGAAGACTCATTTGACGTTCGCTGATCATGGATTTGTTGTTTCTAAGGTCGGCAGAAAGGTGAGAGTTGGTGGCGCTGTAGAGTTAGGAGGTTTATCGGCACCTCCCAACTTTGATCGCTCGAAGATTTTGTTATCGAAAGCGAAACAGTTTTTGCCGAACATGGACATGGTAGATGGTGAAGAGTGGATGGGTTTCAGGCCATCTATGCCTGATAGTCTTCCTGTTATCGGTACCTCCCCAAAGCAGTCACGCGTGATCTATGCTTTCGGTCACGGTCATCTCGGTTTGACTCAGTCTGCCGCCACAGGTGAACTCGTCCGCGATAGTATCTTAGGGAAGCCTTGGCCCATCGCATCGACCCCGTTTTCCCCAGCACGGTTCCATCACTGATTTTATCCAAGGTTACCCTGAGATCTCGTCAAAAAGTTGTTTGATGTGCGCGGCTACAGCTAAATCTAGATGTGCCCCTCCTCCGTTTTTAAAAATCGTAATTTCAGCGTCACTCTTTCGGCCAGGATCGCCAGAACATAGCCCGTAAAAATCGTTGATCACGTCAGCCTCAGAAATCACGCCATTGGCAAGAGGGATGCCTAACTCTCCAATATCATGTAGTGCAGTCTTATAGGAGTCTACGAAAATAGATCCACGGAGTAGAGCCGAATCATGGGCTTCACGCATATCGGGCCGGAAAGCACCAATCAAATCTAGATGGCAACCTTCCTTAAGCCATTCTCCCTTGATGAAGGGGTCGATTGCGGTGGTCGCGGAAGATA
>MDTB01094273.1_pt1 | contig 18975 bp, 16 predicted proteins | sample 811161 | NCBI WGS metagenome assembly MDTB01 (sample SAMN05326650, study PRJNA326480) | marine metagenome | isolation source: seawater | place: Mediterranean Sea | collected 2009
AAATATGGCCTACGAAAAGGCGCTTGGTTAGGCGCTAAACGACTAGTAAGATGCCACCCGCTAAACGCTGGAGGATGGGACCCGGTGCCCGGTGATGTTGCGGAGCGCGCAACGAATGAAGTCGTACAGACGCAACCTAAGTCCAGCGCCCTACCAGAAACAAACAACAGTTGTTAGGGATCTACCGATGATACCTCCTGAAATACAGCGGATTGTATTGCTGATTGCTTTGGCTGCTACAGGCTATCTGCTCATATTAGCTTGGAACCAAGATAGAGAGGCGAATGAAACCGCGCCGCAATATACTTCAGCACCCTCTGTGGGGCCTGATCCAGTACAAGTCGATCGTCCGCAAGCGTCGGTAGAAAGTGCTGTTATGCAGTCGAATGCGATATCCAGTGATATTCCTTCGGCTCAAGAATTAGTAACCGATGCCACCGCTCCTGCTTCCTCCGCTTCTTCACAAACTACGCCACAGGATCCGCTACGGGCAAATACATCTGCCAATCTGAATCGGCTGATAAAAGTAGAAACGTCAACGTTGCGCGTTTGGATTGATCTTAGTGGTGGCGACATCGTTCGCGTTCAATTGCCATCTTATCCGATCAATCAAACTAATCCAGATATCGCTTATCAGCTGCTTGATCAGAACGTAAGCCAAGTATACGTGGCGCAAAGCGGATTGATTGGTAAGAACGGTCCCGACAGCCAAGGCCAACGGCCCATTTATCGAGTCGCTAAAAATACGGTGAATAGGGAGGCCGGTGGTGAGTTGGTTCTGAATTACGATATGGATGGATCAACAATCGAAAAGATATTCAGCTTTACGGCTAATGAATTCCTGATTGATGTCAGTTATCTAGTAATGAATCGATCCCAAGCGCCGTTCAGTGCCGGAATGTTTGCGCAAATAAAGCGTGATAAAAGTATACCGCTGGTAGATGAATCCTTTCCGATGGCGCCGACCCCATATCTTGGTGCGGCAACAACCAATACTGATGATCGATATTTGAAACTAGAGTTTGACGATATTGATGAATCGCCGTACGAAAAACGCGAAACCGGAGGATGGATCGCTTTTTTGCAACACTATTTCCTTTCGGCATGGATTGCACCAGCAGGTCAGGAAAGCCGGTTCTTTGCTCGCCGCAGTCGAGACGGCAATTACTTGTTTGGATTAACCGGACCAGAGCAAACTATACCGGCTGGTGCAACCGGTGCTTGGCAAATGCAGTTCTACGCTGGACCAAAAGACCAAACCAGACTCGAATCAATAGCGCCTAATCTCAATCTGACGGTCAATTACGGCATTCTTTGGTGGATTTCCGTACCGCTTTTTAAAGGCTTAAAAATTCTCTTTGACTGGGTCGGTAATTGGGGTTTAGCCATCATTTTATTGACAGTATTGGTAAAGGCTTCTTTCGCCTGGATCTCAGCCAAAGGCTATCGGTCTATGGCTAATATGCGTCGGGTCGCACCGGCTATGAAAGCGCTGCAAAAGCGTCACGCCAACGATAGAGAAAAGTTATCGAAAGAGATGATGGCGCTTTACAAAAAAGAAGGTGCTAACCCGTTAGGGGGGTGCTTACCGATGCTTATCCCAATGCCGATCTTTCTAGCGCTATATTGGGTCTTGCTGGAATCTGTAGAGCTACGCCAAGCGCCTTTTATTTGGTGGATTACCGATTTGTCTGCCATGGACCCGTACTTTGTCCTACCGCTATTAATGGGTGCCAGCACCTACCTTATGCAGGCGCTCAATCCTCAGGTCGGTGATCCGCTGCAGGTCAAAATCATGAAACTAATGCCCATCTTTTTCACCGCGATATTCCTGTTTTTCCCGGCGGGACTGGTTTTATATTGGCTGGTGAACAACTTACTTTCTATTGCTCAACAAACATATATGTATCGGTTGGTGGAACGCGAACAAGGCAAGAAATAAAGCCTTTTTGCGCCCATGGTTAATCCGCCACAAGACCTGATTTGCGCCATCGCTAGCCCGCCCGGGCGAGGCGGTGTAGGCATTATTCGACTCTCGGGCGACGGTATTGAACCCATAGCCCAACGACTTTTTAGCAAACCGTTAAGGTCGCGAACCGCAGAGTATGTCGCGCTAAAACACGCCGAAGAAGTAGTGGATACAGGCATTGCTCTGTTTTTCCAAGGCCCGAATTCATTTACGGGAGAAGATACGCTGGAGTTTCAGGGGCACGGTAGTCCAGTGGTTCAACAGCGGATCCTGTCGTTACTGGGTGACCTGGGCGTTCGTATGGCAAGGCCAGGAGAATTTAGCGAACGCGCATTTTTGAATGGCAAAATGGATTTGACCCAAGCCGAAGCTGTGGCAGATCTGATAGCCAGTGGTTCCATTGCTGCTGCTAAAGCTGCAATGGGATCGCTAACTGGTGCGTTTTCCCAACGAGTTGAAAAGGTTGCCACGCAGCTATTGGATTTACGAATGCAAGTGGAAGCTGCAATCGACTTTCCTGAAGAAGAAGTTGACATCCTCGCAGAGAGCCAGGTAACGACTCGATTAGCTACGCTGCAAGACACGTTACAACAACTATTCGATAAGGCCGAACAAGGACGATTATTAAACGGCGGGATCGAAGTCGCGCTTATTGGCGCACCAAACGTTGGCAAATCGAGTTTATTAAACGCTTTATCGGGCGACGATACAGCAATCATTACTGATCAACCCGGGACAACTCGAGATTTGCTCAAGGTTGACCTAAACATAGGGGGTTTGCCCATAAGACTTGTCGATACGGCCGGTCTTCGTGATACCGAAGATCAGGTTGAGACGATCGGAATAGAGCGGGCTAAAGCACAAGCAATGCGTGCTGATTTAGTGTTGTTTATCAGTTCTGTAGAGCAGCCTTTAGCAGCAGCTAAGCACGATTTGGATGTGTTGCGTGCCGAGTACCAAATTGAGGTTAGGGAGAACCCGGATGCGTTGACGGCAGCGCCGTTGGCAAAAGTGATAATGGTTCGCAACAAGAGCGATTTATTAACTGAACCCGAAGCTAACCTAGAGGCAGATTTAGAAGGCGAGCTAGTTGCCGTGTCAGCGACGCAGATGACAGGTATCAAAACACTGACACAAAAGATCCATACAAGCGTGGGCCTGGTTCATTCTGAACCGCTGTTCACTGCGCGAGTCCGACACATTAGGCTGCTAGCAAGCTGCTCCGAATCACTTCGATCTGGCCAGCAGTGTCTGCAACAGGGGCAGCCGGTGGAGATTGTCGCCGAAGAGTTGAGATTGGCCCACGAGAGTCTCGGACAGATTGTTGGTACCGTGACGGCCGACGACCTGTTGGGAGAGATCTTTTCTAAGTTTTGCATCGGAAAATAATCCAGTCAGAATTAGGGTCAGGGCCGCGCACTGCTGAATTCGCAAAGGTAAAAGGAAGAGAAAAGATAAGTGAATTACTCTGAGCAATACGATGTCATAGTCATCGGTGGCGGTCATGCCGGTACAGAGGCCGCGGCCGCATCCGCTAGGATTGGCGCAAAAACGCTGTTAATGACTCAAAACATCGAAACAATAGGGCAAATGTCCTGTAACCCTGCTATCGGGGGGATAGGTAAGAGTCACTTAGTTTCGGAGATAGATGCATTAGACGGGCTAATGGCGCGCTGTGCAGATCTCGCTGGTATCCATTTTCGCGTGCTCAACTCAAGCAAAGGTCCGGCGGTGCGAGCAACGCGGGCACAGTCTGACCGAGCATTGTATCGTCAGGCGGTTCGGTCTTACCTGGACAAACAAGAAAACCTCGATATTTTCCAGCAAGCAGTAGTTGATCTGATCGTAAAAGACCAACGCGTTGCGGGCTGTATCACCCAAATGGGGTTAGCCTTCAAGGCCAGCGCGGTCATCCTTACTACAGGCACTTTTTTGGGTGGAACCATTCACGTCGGCACCCAACAAACGGATGGTGGCCGCGCTGGCGACCCGCCATCGAATGCGCTGGCAACGCGTTTGCGCAACCTGCCGTTCCGCGTTGGCCGTCTAAAAACGGGTACGCCGCCGCGTATAGACGGACGGAGTGTGGATTACGGTTGTCTCGAAGTGCAGCCGGGAGACGATCCCCGACCCTGTTTATCAGCATTGAGCCATCGTAGCGACCACCCAGAGCAGGTGCACTGTCACATTGCGACCACTAACGCGACGACACACCAAATTATTCAGGACAACCTGGAAAGCTCGGCGATGTATAGCGGCAATATTCAAGGCGTAGGACCGCGTTACTGCCCGAGCATAGAAGACAAAATCGTGCGTTTTGCAGAAAAATCATCGCATCAGATTTTTATAGAACCCGAAGGTTTAGGGACTCAAGAACTATATCCAAATGGCATTTCAACAAGCCTACCCTTTGCCGTGCAGCTAGCGTTTGTGCGATCTATGCAAGGTTTTGAGAATGCGCATATTACGCGCCCTGGTTATGCCATTGAATACGACTATTTCGATCCGCGAGATTTACAGTTGTCGCTAGAAACTCGCGCAATACAGGGCTTGTTCTTCGCTGGTCAGATCAATGGCACGACAGGCTACGAAGAGGCCGCAGCACAAGGTTTGTTAGCCGGGATTAACGCTGCGCGCCAGGTGTCGGACAAGCCACCCTGGATTCCGCGTCGAGATGAAGCCTACATCGGTGTCATGGTGGATGACTTGGTGCACTTGGGAACAACCGAGCCTTACCGGATGTTTACCAGCCGAGCAGAATTCAGATTACGGCTGCGTCAAGACAATGCAGACCTTCGACTGCTCGAGTTAGGTCGAGAAATGGGGCTTGTAGGCGACGTTCGGCTGCAACAGTTTCGTGCTAAGCGACGTGCCGTTGACGCACTAGCAGAGAAGCTGCGGGGCGACATGGTGTTTCCTGGGTCCGATATCGATAAGGCTTTGGTTCTGAATCTCAGCCGGGAGACAACACTGCATGAGGCGTTAAAGCGACCAGAGGTTTTACCCAACGACTTAGTGCGCGTATTGGGTCTTGTCGAAGAGGCGGATGAGCAGGCGATGCAGCAGCTGGCTATCGAAGTGAAATATGCCGGTTACATCAAGCGGCAGGATGAAGAGATAGCGAAAATTCGGCGGCATGAAACCATGCGTATCCCCACAGAACTAGATTTCGCATCCATTGACGGGCTCTCTAATGAGCTTCGTCAAAAGTTGGCAGCACAGCGACCGGATTCGCTCGCGCACGCATCGCGGATACCTGGTATGACACCAGCCGCTTTGTCGATTTTATTGGTACATGCAAAGAAAGCGGCGTCACATTGACGGCAGGCCGCTCAAATATGGAAAACCAATGGCGAGCCGACTTAGACGATGGTCTAACGGCACTGGGTATTCCGTTCATTGTTTCGCAAATCGATCAAGTCGTTGAATACATTCGCTTGCTGAGTAAGTGGAATAAAGGCATGAACATGATTGCTCGCCGAGATATGTCGCGTATTGTGTCTCGTCATATTTTGGACAGCTGTAGTGCGCAGTCCCTAATTGTTGGCCAACGAGTGTTGGACCTAGGGACTGGCGGTGGTTTGCCGGGACTCCCTTTAGCGATATTGGACCCGCAGCGACACTATGTTTTATGCGACCGAATGGAACGTAGACAGCGATTTTTATTTACCGTGATTAATACGTTACGCCTTTCTAATGTCTCGCTGCTAACGGTTGACTGGAACAATCCGATGGCGCGTCAAGGAGAGTTTGACACCATCATCGCGCGCGCTTTGGCACCGCTGCAGGTGCTTTGGCCGCAGGTCAGAGATAGCCTCAACCCACATGGGCGCTTGGTAGTCTTTAGTTCGACGCAGTTGGTGGAAGAAACGACGACAAGCAACGAAGCGAGGGTTCATCGCACTGAACAAAAGGCTGACGCAGAGCAGGATTTTGCGAGAGAGGGACATCTGAAGGTGCAAATACCCGGTCTAATCGATGTGCATACCATCGAATACATGGAGCGGCATTGATGACAATCATAGCGGTAGCTAATCAAAAAGGCGGTGTCGGCAAGACCACAACCAGTATCAATCTGGCAGCAGGCCTGGCTGATTTAGGTGCCCGAGTGTTGTTGCTGGATTTGGATCCACAGGGCAACGCGACAATGGGCAGCGGTATTGATAAAAACGATCTTCAGCACAGCAGCTATGCATGGCTGCAAGGGGAGCAGCCTTTCGACAAGGTGGTAACGACATCTGCCGGGCGTTTTGACGTCATGCCGTCTAATCTCGATTTAACAGCTGCGGAAGTCGCGATGCTCGATATGGAACGACGCGAATATCGAATCCGTGCTTTATTACAAGACAGCGCCGAACGATATGACTACATACTTATCGATTGCCCACCGTCCTTAAATATTTTGACGGTAAATGCGCTGACCGCTGCCAACGGGGTATTGATACCCATGCAGTGTGAGTACTTTGCGTTGGAAGGTTTAACGGCATTGTTAGACACCATAGAGGGTATCCGAGCGCAGACTAACTCATCGCTTCGTATAGACGGTTTATTGCGGACCATGTACGACCCGCGCAACGGGCTGACCAGGGACGTATCCCGTCAACTGATTCACTATTTCGGCAATCAGGTGTTTCGAACAGTTATACCGCGGAACATCCGTTTGGCCGAGGCGCCTAGCCATGGTCTTCCGGTACAACTTTATGATCGAAGTTCGCGAGGCGCTGTAGCGTATCAAGCGCTTGCGGCAGAGGTGCATAAAAGGCATCGTCCGCAGCCTATGAGCGAAACGCCATCAAACCAGGGTCCGGCAACGCAAGCCTCGCCTTGAAACAAAGGATGTTGTTAAGGCTGTTCAACCAACGGTCCTGTCAGAATTGAATCATGAGTAAAAAACGCTTAGGAAAAGGACTCGACGCGCTGTTATCCAAACGCGATGCGTTACCGGAGGCAGTACCTGCGGCTATACCGGACCAACCTGCCTCACAGTCACCGGCAGAAAACATACCTTCAGGGAGTTCAGCCGTCCTAGCCCCCTCTGCGGCGGTTGGCGAACAGATATACTCATTGGCGGTCGAGGCGATCCAACCTAGTCAATATCAGCCGCGTCAAGTCTTCGATGAAGCGGCATTAGACGAGTTAGCGGCATCCATCCGGCAGAGCGGGCTATTGCAGCCAATCGTTGTTCGGCAGCGCGCCGACGGTGGCTACGAACTGATAGCCGGAGAACGCCGGTGGCGTGCTACGCAACGAGCGGGATTGACACAAATCGCGGCATTGGTGCGGCCTTTTAGCGATCGTGAAGCGTCAGCATTGGCGCTCATCGAGAACATCCAGCGTGAGGACCTGAGTGCGCTGGAAGAATCTGCAGGGTTAGCGCGTTTGCGCGATGAATTTGGCCTGACCCAACAAGAGCTGGCAGATGCGGTTGGTAAGTCTCGTGCATCGGTTGCGAATAGCCTGCGATTAATGAGTTTAGGGTTTGTTGCTCAGGAATTGCTTCGGACTGGGGCCCTTGAAATGGGCCATGGCCGAGCGTTATTGGGCTTAAGTGGAGGCCTACAAGATCAAATTGCACAGTTCGTTGCTGAGCGTCACCTATCGGTTCGCGATACCGAAGCATTGGTCAGGAAACGACTGGCGGCAGCGGCTGGCGGTAAACCGGCCGTCGTTGAACCCGATGCTGACATTCGAATTCTGGAGCGACAGCTTATGGACCGGCTAGGCGCTCTCGTGAAAATAAAACACAAATCAAGCGGAGCTGGAGAAGTCTCGGTTAAATATGGCTCCGTTGAAGAGCTCGAAGGTATACTGCAGCATTTCGACATAAGTGAATAAGGCGGATTAGATTGCGGTTATTTAAGGTATGGCAATTGAATGGTGCGGCCACCGTCCCTATAATAGCGCCGCTTTTCGGCTGCCGCTGAATCCACAAGCAAGTGCTAGCTCTTAAGCGGCAATCGCAAATTGGCTCTTTACTATGTTGTGTCTGGTTCGGCTGGGATTTATGGCAAGGGATAGGTCAGGCAACACCGCTTAGCTTGCAGGTCGTGGCCGCGTTTGCGGCATGGATGGCGATCTTTTTGCCGAGCGCTTTTTGTTTCTGGCGCATGCACAACACTTTCGGCGCGGGCAAAGTCATAGCGATTAACGTTTCAAGATCGGTGATGACATTGGTTGCGATCGGTGTCGCGATGAAATTTAAGCTCCAGCCGGCAGGTTTTTTTGTGACGCTCGCGTGCGTCCAAACGAGTTTTTTGCTGGCTTTAAAAGGCGTAGCACCGCGACAATAAAGAGCGTTGAGCAAAGAGCGTCAAAGGACCGAGAATCCTATTAGCTGCGAAGGCAAAGCACGAGGCTTCGCGTTGAAGCAACCGGTACGTAATCGTTGCGTGATACGAAGGTAGCTGTTGCGCTACAGATAGATTAAAGAGCGGTAATGCGCTCAAACATTGGATAGGACACATCGCTGCATGGCCGCTAATTCTTCCGAATATATCCAGCACCACCTCACTAATCTTACCTATGGACAAAAAGCAGATGGCACCTGGGGTTTTGCGCAAAGTGCTGAAGAAATCCAGGAAATGGGCTTCATGTCCATAAATGTCGATTCAATGGCTTGGTCGGTTGTGCTTGGGGTGGTTTTTCTACTGCTCTTCAGGGCGGCTGCAAAAACCGCTACCGCTGGTATTCCTGGTGGCGTTCAGAACTTTGTGGAAATGGTCATCGAATTTATAGACGACATAACGCAAAGTATTTTTCAGTATAAAAGCACTGTTATAGCACCGCTGGCACTCACCATTTTCGTGTGGGTCTTTTTAATGAATGCAATGGACCTCGTGCCAGTCGATTGGATACCAGAGCTAGCGTTGCTAATGGGCGTTCCTTACATGAAAGTAGTGCCGTCAACTGATCCCAATATCACAATGGGGATGGCGCTTGGCGTGTTTGGGTTGGTCATTTTTTACAGCATCCAGCAGAAGGGCGCCGTCGGTTTCTTTAAAGAGCTGGCGTTGCATCCGTTTCCGTCCATCATTGCGATACCGATAAACCTTGTTTTAGAGCTTGTCACGCTGATCGCTAAGCCGTTGTCTTTGGGGCTCCGACTGTTCGGCAATATGTACGCAGGCGAAGTCATTTTCATCCTTATCGCGCTGATGTTCAGTGGCGGGCTTGGATTGCTGTTCGCATTTGGCGGCGTACTCCAATGGATGTGGGCCGCATTTCACATCATCGTAATCACCTTGCAGGCTTTTGTGTTTGCTGTGCTCACCATCGTCTATCTGGCGCAGGCGCACGATGTGGATGAGCACTGATAATCAGCACTAACCGTTGATGTGGCGATAGCCGCGAATTTAAAACTCAAATAGGGAGTAATCATGGAATCAGTTGGACTTTTATATATTGCAGGCGGCTTGATGATGGGCCTCGCTGCGATAGGCGCGTCAATCGGCGTAGCGGTATTGGGCGGTAAGTTCATTGAAGGAATTGCTCGCCAACCGGAATTGTTACCAATGCTCCGTACTCAGTTGTTCATCGTTCTCGGCTTGGTCGACGCGGTGCCAATGATCGCAGTGGGTATTGGTCTATATGTAATCTTCGCTGCGGTTTAACGCCTGGTTGTATCTGGCTAGATGGCTGCTGCTGCATGGGCTGCCCGTGCGGGATAGATAAATCAGCAGAGTAACCAGATGTTGAATGGACAGATGTTTGGTGGACCGCTTTTAATTGGACTGCCATAGGTAATCCGAGGCGAATCTACTTCGGATACAGCTAACCCGCGACAACGTGGCTTTGCGAACGCGATATGCTGACCCGACATAGTTGAGCTAGATCAAACGAATCCAACTCAGTGCAGAAGTAGGAACAAACTATGAATATGAACTTAACCCTCTTGGGGCAAACCGCAACGTTCGCCTTTTTCGTTGGGTGCTGCTGGAAATTTGTATGGCCGTTGGTTACCTCTGCGATGCGCGAGCGTCAGGAAGCCATCGCTGCGGGTCTGCAAGCTTCAGAAGAGGCAGATGCAAAGTTGGCTGACGCGGCAAATCACGCCGAAGTAGAGCTGGCAAAAGCGAGGGAAGAGGCGGCGAAAATCGTGGATGCGGCGCGGCAGCGCGCTTCGCAAATGGTTGAGGAAGCCAAAGCTGATGCTAAGTCGGAAGGCGAGCGTTTGCTTGAGGCGGCTAGAGCCGAGATCGGCCAGGAAGTGAATCGCGCGAAAGAAAACCTCCGTGGCCAGGTTGCTGGGCTGGTGATAACCGGAGCCGAGCGCGTTTTGCAAGACAGCGTTGACGCGTCAAAGCACAGCGAAATGCTCGATAAGCTGGCGGCCGAGCTATAAGTCATGGCGGAAATTGCAACTTTAGCCAGACCCTACGCTCGCGCGACCTTTGATCTGGCAAAACAGAATAATGAGCTGCAAACGTGGTCGAACATGCTGACTACGCTGAACCTCGCAATCGCACACGGGCAAGTCCATGCATTGCTGGAAAGCCCCGACTTCCCTGCTGCAACCAAAGCCTACCGCCTTGCCGAGCTCTGTGGCAGCGAGCTAAACGATCAAGGGAAAAAGTTTTTGCAGGCGCTCGCGGAAAATGACCGTTTACCTCTGCTTGGCGAAATCCGCGCCCAATTTGAACAGTTGTTGGCAGACGAAGAGATGAGCGTTGATGTCACCATCACCTCGGCTTTCCCGCTCAGCAACGATCAATCTGAAAAACTGACAGCAAGTTTAAAAAAGAGACTTAATAAAGAAATCATCATGCAGTCGGTGGTCGATAGTTCGTTAGTCGGTGGTGCAATCATCCGCGCGGGTGATGTGGTAATAGACGGTTCCCTAAAGGGGCGTTTAACTAAACTCGTCGATAAGCTAATAGCGGTTTAGATAACGAGTCAGAGCAGCGTAAAGACCGACATCGAGAAGTATAGAAACGTAAACAAAGTATTCGAAGGATCAATAGGAAAGCACCATGCAGCAACTAAATCCGTCTGAAATTAGCAACATCATTAAGAGTCGTATCGAAGGCCTAGACGTTAAGGCTGAGGCGCAAAATGAAGGTACGATAGTCAGCGTATCAGACGGCATCGTCCGCATTCACGGACTGGCCGATGCACAATATGGTGAGATGATCGAATTCGACGGCGGGCTTTATGGCATGGCGTTGAACCTGGAGCGGGATTCGGTTGGGGTGGTTGTCCTTGGTGATTATGAAGGCCTTACCGAAGGAATGACCGCGCGATGCACCAAGCGCATTTTGGAGGTTCCCGTCGGGCCACAGCTGTTGGGGCGTGTGGTTGACGCGCTGGGCAACCCAATTGACGGTAAAGGTCCGATTGAAGCCACTCAAACCTCGCCTATCGAAAAAGTTGCACCTGGCGTTATTGCGCGTCAATCAGTCGACCAACCCGTGCAAATCGGTCTCAAGTGTATCGATGCCATGGTGCCGATTGGTCGCGGTCAGAGAGAGCTGATAATCGGCGACCGACAGATCGGTAAAACAGCGATTGCGTTAGACGCGATCATTAATCAGAAGCGCAGTGGCATTAAGTGTATTTATGTAGCGATTGGTCAAAAAATGTCGACCATCGCTAACATTGTTCGCACCCTTGAAGAATACGGCGCAATGGAATACACGACGGTTGTGGCTGCAGGTGCTGCAGATCCTGCACCGATGCAGTTCATATCGGCCTATTCCGGTTGTGCGATGGGCGAATATTTCCGCGACAACGGTGAAGACGCTTTAATCATTTACGATGATCTGACCAAACAGGCTTGGGCCTATCGCCAGATATCCCTTTTGCTGCGCCGCCCGCCGGGTCGTGAAGCGTATCCTGGGGATGTTTTCTACTTACATTCTCGTTTGCTAGAGCGAGCGGCGCGGGTCAATGCCGATTATGTAGAACAGCACACCAATGGTGCTGTTAAAGGCCAAACGGGTTCATTAACCGCGCTGCCGATTATTGAAACCCAGGCAGGGGACGTGTCCGCGTTTGTACCGACTAACGTGATCTCTATCACTGACGGGCAGATCTTTTTGGAAACGGACAACTTCAATTCCGGATTGCGTCCCGCTATGAGCCCGGGCATATCGGTGTCTCGTGTAGGCGGCTCCGCACAGCGTCCATTCATGAAAAAGATTTCCGGTGGCATTAAGTTGGCGTTGGCACAGTATCGTGAGCTGGCTGCGTTTTCTCAGTTTGCTTCAGATCTCGACGACGCCACGCGACGTCAGCTGGAGCATGGCCAACGCGTCACAGAATTGATGAAGCAAAAGCAGTATGCGCCGATGTCTGTAGCTGATATGGGAACCGTATTGTTTGCCGCGAATGAAGGCTATCTCGAAGATGTCCCGGTGGAAAAAGTGGCTGCTTTTGAGCAAGCCTTACTTAGCTACATGAAAGCAGAGCACGGCGCGTTTATGGACGATATTAACGACAGCGGTCGCTATGGCGATGACGTGGTTGCCCAGCTCAAGTCGGCAATCGAGACGTTTAAAGCCACCCAAACCTACTAAACCGGGAGCACAGGGCGATGGCCGTCGGTAAGGAAATAAAGAAAAAGATCGGCAGCGTGCAGAACACGCAGAAGATCACCAGCGCGATGCAAATGGTTGCGGCCAGTAAAATGCGCCGTACCCAAGATCGCATGCAACGTGGTAAGGCTTATAGCGAAAAGACTCGCGGCGTAATTAGCCATTTGGCGAACGCTAATTCAGAGTACAGTCACGCGTACATGAATGAACGCCCGATCAAAAGCGTTGGATATATCATTGTTGGCACGGACCGGGGTTTGTGCGGTGGTCTCAACGTCAATTTGTTCCGCAAAGTAGTTCGTGAACTCGCCGCATGGGAAAATCAGGGCGTGGCCGTGAAGCTGGGATTGATCGGTAATAAGTCGGCTCCGTTTTTTCGCTCCGTTGGCGCTGATATACAGGCTGTCATGAATGACGTCGGTGAGAACCCTACGGTCGCCGACCTTGTTGGCGGTGTGCGAGTCATGCTGGATGCTTACGAAAGTGAAGAGGTTGATCGCTTGTTTTTGGCGAGCAACGAATTTGAAAACACGATGACGCAAACACCGGTGGTGCGTCAGGTGTTGCCGCTGGCTCCGGCTGAAGATAAGGCTTACCAACATCGTTGGGACTATCTTTACGAACCGGATGCCGAAGAACTGATCGAAGGATTGATTGCTCGCTTTATCGAGTCGCAGGTCTATCAGGCGGTGATCGAGAATGGCGCATGCGAACAGGCCGCGAAAATGGTGGCAATGAAGAACGCCACCGAAAATGCAGAAAAGCTGATAGACGAATTACAGCTGATCTATAACAACGCTCGTCAGGCAGCGATTACCCAGGAAATTGCAGAGATAGTCGGCGGCGCTGCAGCCGTCTAAGACACCGTGTCGAAACAGTAGCTTCGCAGAAGCTACACGCACGGCAACCATTACATAGATGTTAAGAGAAAGAGGCGAAACATGAGCAGTGGTCGAATCGTACAAATCATCGGAGCGGTCATCGACGTAGAATTCGAGCGGGGCGATGTCCCTAAAGTCTACGATGCGCTTTCAGTCACCACGAGCGGCTTGACGCTGGAAGTACAGCAACAGCTGGGCGACGGCATTGTTCGTACCATCGCCATGGGCGTCTCCGATGGCCTCTCGCGAGGACTCGAGGTTGTTAACACGGGCGCGCCCATATCGATTCCCGTCGGTGAAGAAACACTTGGCCGGATTGTTGATGTGTTGGGGGATCCTATTGATGAAAAGGGACCGGTGAATGCCCAACAGCATTTGCCAATTCATCGCAAGCCACCCGCTTACGAAGATCAGATCGGCGGCAATGAAATCCTCGAAACAGGAATAAAGGTTATCGACTTAATCTGCCCGTTTGCTCGTGGTGGTAAGGTTGGTCTGTTTGGTGGTGCGGGTGTTGGTAAAACCGTCACTATGTTAGAGCTGATCCGAAATATCGCGATCGAGCACTCGGGGCTTTCGGTTTTTGCTGGCGTGGGCGAACGTACCCGAGAGGGCAATGACTTCTACTATGAAATGGAAGAGGCTGGCGTACTCGATAAGATTTCCCTCGTGTTTGGCCAGATGAATGAGCCGCCGGGGAACCGCCTGCGTGTTGCTCTGACCGGACTGACCATGGCTGAGCAGTTCCGCGATGAAGGTCGCGACGTATTGTTGTTTGTTGACAATATTTACCGCTATACGCTGGCGGGTACAGAAGTGTCCGCTTTGTTGGGTCGTATGCCGTCAGCGGTTGGGTATCAGCCGACACTTGCTGAGGAAATGGGCGTGCTGCAGGAGCGCATTACGACGACTAAAACCGGATCAATTACGTCAGTACAAGCGGTTTATGTGCCAGCGGACGATTTAACAGACCCTTCTCCTGCAACTACTTTCGCTCACTTGGACTCGACGGTAACGCTTTCTCGTGCGATCACTGACCTAGGTATTTATCCTGCTGTAGACCCACTGGATTCAACCAGTCGTCAGCTAGATCCACTGATCGTAGGTGAAGAGCACTACCAAGTTGCCCAGGATGCACAGCAGGTATTGCAGCGATATGGCGAGCTAAAAGACATCATCGCTATTTTGGGTATGGATGAATTGTCTGAAGAGGACAAGCAGCTTGTTTTCCGCGCGCGCAAGATTCAGAAGTTCTTTTCTCAGCCCTTCTTCGTGGCGGAGCAGTTCACCAGCAACCCGGGTAAATATGTGAGCCGTGAAGACACTGTGCGTAGCTTCAAGGGCATTTTGGCTGGCGACTATGATGACCTGCCGGAAGATGCTTTCTATATGGTGGGCAGCATCGAAGACGCCATTGAAAAAGCCAAAACGCTTTAATTGGTGAGCTTGTATTTGCCGATGTGCAGTGCTGATGACGGAAGGAGATAACGTCCATGTCTACAATGCTATGTGAAATCGTTAGCGCGGAAAAAGCGTTGTTTTCCGGTATCGTTAAGCAGTTGACGGCTCGCGGTAGCCTCGGCGATTTGGGCGTGACGCCTGGCCACGCTCCGCTGCTCACGGGTATTCAACCCGGTGTTATTACGTTGCACATGGACGACGACAGCGAAGAAGTCTTTTATGCCTCAGGTGGGTACATAGAAGTCCAACCAGGTATGGTCACAGTGCTCGCTGACAGTGCAGCCCGTGCCGAAGACCTTGACGAAGCCCAGGCTCAACAGGCGCGCGATGCGGCTGCTGCGGCAATGCGGGATCAAACTGCTGAGTTTGATTATTCGGTGCTTGCTACCCAGCTGGCAGAAGCCGTCGCCCAGCAACGCACGTTACAAGAGTTGCGTCGCCGAAAGAGTTAGAACGTTTTAGCTACGTCAGAACACCGCGGGGCGAGAGTTAGAAACCGAAGGCAGCCGTTAATAGTGCGCTGACCAATGGAGGAATCGTGTCTACAGACGTCATCATACTGGCCGCCGGCAAAGGCACTCGCATGCGCTCTAAGCGAGCGAAAGTGCTACACGAACTTGGTGGCAAGGCAATGCTTAACCACGTACTTGAAGCAGCACAACATGTGCAGCCGCGTCACTGTGTCGTTATTGTTGGGCACCAGCAAGCTGAGGTGCAAGGCGCACTCAGCGATCAAAGTCGTGTTAAGTGGGTTACCCAAGCGGAGCAACTGGGTACCGGTCACGCCGTCAAACTGGGCCAGGCAGAGCTACCACAAGATGGTGTGACTTTGGTGCTTTATGGAGACGTCCCTCTGGTCAACCCTAAGACTCTCGTTACGTGTGTAAGCGCAGCCGAAGCTGGACACCTGGCTTTGGTTACAGCGCATTTAGAAGATCCTGCCGAGCTTGGCCGCATCATTCGCGATGGGTCGGGTGCGGTTACTCAAATCGTCGAACATCGCGACGCCACCGAGCAGCAAAAAGAAATTCAAGAAATAAACTCCGGCATTATGGCCATCCCGCAGTCCCGCGCAGGAACCTGGTTACAAGCATTGACGACTGATAACCAGCAAGGCGAGTATTTACTTACCGACCTCATTGCCATGGCCGTTGCCGAGGGCACTTCAGTGCGCGCCATATCCGCAGATAGCGTTGACGAAGTTGCGGGGGTCAACGACCGATCTCAATTAGCCGCTCTTGAGCGCGTCTTCCAGCGTCAGCAAGCTGAGCAATTAATGCAGGCTGGCGTCACAATTGCTGACCCTTCCAGGTTAGATATACGCGGCAAAGTGGATGCATCCGAAGATGTTTTTATCGATGTGGGGGTCATTTTTGAGGGAGACGTCACTTTGGGCGCCGGTGTTCAGATCGGCTCCTATGCCACAATTAAAGATTCGGTGCTCGCAGATGGCGTGGTGGTTCATTCTCATACGGTGGTCGACGGCGCTATAGTTGGGGCTGGTGCGAACCTTGGACCCTTTGCACGGATACGCCCAGGTAGCGAATTTGCAGACGGCGTAAAGGTGGGGAACTTCGTTGAAACCAAAAAAGCTCGACTTGGCAGCAATAGCAAGGCCAGTCATTTGGCGTACCTGGGTGATGCGGAGATTGGCGCAGAAACCAATATCGGTGCAGGCACGGTGACGTGCAATTATGACGGTATTAACAAGCACCGCACGACCATTGGAGACGCGGCTTTCGTTGGTACAAACAGCACGCTCGTTGCGCCGTTGGAAATTGGCGACGGCGCTTTTGTAGCGGCGGGATCCACGGTAACGACAGCCATACCAAACGAGCAGCTGGCTGTTGGCCGGGCGCGCCAACGCAATATAATTGGTTGGACGCCGCCGACCAAACGCAATTCTTAACTAAAGCAGGTGAGTGCCTGCGCGACCGCTTGCGCAACATATTAGAATAAGCAGAAGGACTACCCACCATGTGCGGAATCGTTGGCGCGGTTGCTGACAGAGAAGTAACACCAATTCTGATCGAAGGCCTCAAACGCTTAGAATATCGAGGCTATGACTCCGCCGGTGTTGCGGTGCAGGATTCTTCAGGCGAATTTAAGCGCTGTCGAGCGGTAGGCAAAGTAGCGAGACTGGAAGAAGCACTGCTGGCGGATTCGATCCGTGGTTACCAGGGAATCGCACACACCCGTTGGGCCACTCACGGTGGCGTCACAGAATCCAATGCCCATCCGCATGTATCCGGTACCGACGTGTGCTTAGTACATAATGGCATTATTGAGAATTACCAGGCTCTGCGCACAGAGCTCACTGAACTTGGCTTCGAGTTTTCGAGCGACACGGACACAGAGGTGATTGCTCACCTCATCGCATCGTATCTCCAGCAAAGCCAATCCATGCTAGATGCCGTTCGCAACACCATTAAGCGATTGACTGGTGCCTATGCTTTGGCGGTGATGAGTCCGGCGCATCCGGATCGCATTGTCGCGGCCCGTTTAGGTTGCCCACTGGTTGTCGGTAAGGGTATTGGCGAAAACTATCTTGCGTCAGATGTACTGGCGTTACGGGCAGTAACGGATCGTTTCATTTTCTTGGAAGAAGGTGATGTGGTTGAAATTCAGCGGGATAATATTTCGGTATGGAATGTCGAGGCGGAGACCGTAGTCAGAGCTGATGTGAAGGTCGAGTTCGAGCGCGACGATTGGTCGAAGGGCAATTATCGGCATTTCATGCAGAAGGAAATATTTGAGCAACCTCGGGTCATCAAAGACACGCTAGAGGGTCGTATCAGCGCCAACGCAGTCATGGCTCAAGCGCTTGGCCACAACTCAGAAGAAGTCTTAAATAAAGTCAAAGCGGTAACGATTGTTGCCTGTGGCACTAGTTTTTATGCCGCCAGTGTTGCACGTTATTGGTTCGAATCTGTCGCGAAATTACCTTGTAGCGTCGAGATAGCGAGCGAGTTTCGCTATCGTGATAGTACGGTACTGCCGGATTCTCTGTTCGTTACGCTGTCTCAGTCTGGCGAAACAGCGGATACGCTGGCTGCTTTGCGGGTCGCAAAGAAATTGGGCTATCGAGCAACCTTAACGATTTGTAACGTCGCCACATCATCCATGGTGCGAGAAAGCGATATCGCTTTGTTGATCAATGCCGGAAGCGAGATCGGGGTTGCATCGACTAAGGCGTTCACCGCGCAACTAACGGACCTGCTCTGGTTGACCGCACTGCTTGCGCGAAATCTATCGGATAGCAGTGACAGCGAAGTCTTTATTGTTGAATCATTGCGAAAGTTACCGGCTGCAATCGAGCGTATGCTCGACCTAGATGGCCCTATTCAAAAACTCGCGCTGAATTTTATTGAAAAGGATCACGCATTGTTTTTGGGCCGTGGACCGATGTATCCCATAGCGCTGGAAGGTGCATTAAAGCTCAAAGAAATATCTTATATTCACGCAGAAGGTTATGCGGCAGGTGAACTCAAACACGGGCCTTTAGCACTGGTAGATGAAGACATGCCGGTGGTTGCCGTCGCACCTAATGACGAGCTGATAGAGAAACTGCAGTCTAACCTGCAAGAGGTCTCTGCCAGAGGCGGGAAACTGTTTATATTTGCGTCTGAAAAGGTTGCGATGCCGTCAGATAGTGAAGCACAGGTTATATCGTTACCCGATGTTGATCCCTTGATCGCCCCAATTGCTTATGTGGTGCCACTGCAGCTCCTTGCGTATCACGTTGCAGTCTTAAAAGGTACAGATGTCGATCAGCCCCGAAATCTCGCTAAATCCGTCACGGTTGAGTAGATTTGGGTGTGACCCTTTAGGGGAAGTTATTCCCCACTTACAGTTCATTGCCACTTTCAGATCTAACGATCTAATCCCTGAACAAAAATACAAAGTCCGACAAGAAATCCTTCACAAACTGATACACCACCTCAGAGACAAAGAGGGTCTGGGATACAGAAGAATCTGTCATAAGTTGAATGATTGGGGGATAAAAACTGAGAGGGGTAATAGATGGATGCCTCAGTCGGTCTTCTCAGTTCTGAAGAGAAGGGATGAGAGAGATCAAAGGATTGCGAATCAACGAAACGCATCATATCCGGTAGAGATTGGTGAAATGACT